>Ga0209420_1000065_pt1 | contig 66971 bp, 75 predicted proteins | sample BlaSpr_A8_OM1_O1_FD_187972 | JGI IMG/M metagenome (GOLD analysis project Ga0209420, IMG submission 187972) | Forest soil microbial communities from Thunder Bay, Ontario, Canada - Black Spruce, Ontario site 2_A8_OM1_O1 (SPAdes) (version 2) | ecosystem: Environmental > Terrestrial > Soil > Boreal... | reverse complement strand
CAAGGGTCTGCTATTCACCGTGCAAAAGGCGCTTCCGCTCCTTAAGGATGGAAGCTCCGTCATTCTGAATGCGTCGATCGTTGCCAGTACTGGAGCGCCCGCGATGAGTGTCTACAGCGCATCCAAAGCCGCCGTGCGTTCTTTCGCGCGTACCTTCACCACCGATCTTAAAGACCGCAAAATCCGCGTGAACGCTGTTAGCCCTGGCGTAATTCCCTCACCGGGCTATCGCAATTCGCTGGGGATGACGAAAGAACAAGTCAAGCAGTACGCAGACAGCGTCGTGGGCAATATACCCCTCGGTCGCACCGGAACCTTGGACGAAATTGCCAAGGTGGTGTCGTTTCTCGCTTCTGACGAAAGTAGCTATATCACCGGCATCGAACTGGTCGTCGATGGCGGCATGACCCAGGTCTGACCAGCTTGACCACTGGCGCCTCGACGCACTTTCCGCGGCACACGACGCTTCAGACGGGTTGTTTCTGGGCTCCGTCCGGTTGATCGATTAGCCGGACGGGATTGCTCCCGTCCAGCCCTCTAAGAACTGTGCATGAAAGTTTCCCCTCACACGGCTCAAGCCCTTCGAACGCCTCTTTCGGGGAGACGCGGTTTCGAGACAGGAATGCGCTGGCGATGAACCCGGTCATGGCACTCTGGATGGAGTAGAACGCGGTTCTCGGCGCTTTGCGAACCACCCATCACACGGGGAACGCAGTGGTGCAGACGCCAACCCGTGATCCGAGTGATTTTTGTATTGCACACAGTGCAGAGCCCGCGCTGTTCATACCAGAGAAAGCGAAGCGTACGAGTAGCCCGAAACGTATCCTGCATATGGGTTCCTTCGCGTGGTTCGAAGTAGGATTCATAGGCAGTGTCGTAGGGGTTCGCGTCACCTTTGACTTTAACGTGTCGCTGGATGGGTGTGCTACCGGCGTGGCGCAAACTTGGCTTGGCTGCCCCTCGTCATCGCACGTTTTCCCGAAGAAGGGCCAGTCACGACCACGATGCAACGCAAAGTGCTTCTGTTTGCGCCAGCCCGCGTTCTTGTTCGGGTGTCTTCGTCGTGCCCATCGCCACAGACTAGAGAACATTTCGTGATCAACGCGAACGAACGTGCGTTTACTCACCACGTGCCGATGATAGTTGGCCCAACAGTCCTGTCGGCGCGTGTAGGTTGAGGGGGCGAATAGGAACATTCGAGAATGAGCCGACGCGACAGCGGTCCATTGAGTCGGTCGGGCCACCCCAGCAGCAATTGACGTTCTGTTGCGGTTATGGCCTAGCCTCATAGACCAGATTGAATGGTGTCTGTGTGGCCCGCCGGAAGCGGCTGAAGCCGGCAGAAGTAACGACTTTCTGCATTAGCTTCTCGCCAGCCTGAGCGCCCAGACACATCCCCACCTCCTGCGATCGGGAACAGGGCGTGCACAGCAAAGTCGAGAACGAATAGTAGACGCGGCCAACCGGGTTCAAATTGTCCTGAAGGTCGTCATTGGCGAAGGGCTCGACGATCATCCACGAACCATCTTCGGTCAAGGCTGCGCGGACATGCGCAGCAGCGCCCACCGGGTCTCCCATGTCGTGGAGGCAGTCGAAGACCGCCACGAAGTCGTAGTCTTTCCCGGGGAATTCCTTGGCTTTCGCGACTTCGAACGTGATCCGGTCGGCCACCCCTTGACGCTTAGCTGATTCTCGCGCCTCTTGAATGGACTTGTCATGGTAATCAAACCCGAAGATGTGGGAGTTGGGGAAGGCTTTGGCCATCAGGATGGTGGAAGCGCCTTTCCCGCACCCGACGTCGGCGACCCTGGCACCGCGCGCGAGTTTGTCTCCGACACCATCGAGAGCAGGGATCCATGAGCTGACCAGATTTGCGGCATAGCCGGGACGAAAGAATTTCTCGCATCCATGAAACACGCGATCCTCGTGTTCACCCCAACCCATGCCGGCTCCCGAACGGAATGCCTCGGTGATGCGCGGGACGGCCGCCAGCGATCCCAGCGCAAGTTCAAACGCTCCAGGCAAATAAGCCGGACCGTCTTCATTTGCCAGGGTGAGCGCCTGCTCTTCGGTCATCCCGAACTTGTGAGTCTCTGCGTTGTAAGTGATGTAACCGCCCGCCGCTTGAGAAGACAGCCACTCGCGCACGTAGCGTTCGTCCGTGCGGGTTATGGCAGCCAGTTCCGCGGCAGTGAGCGGTCCGGCGGCGAGCGCCTTGTACAGTCCAAGACGGTCTCCGATCACGACCATACCGGCGTGAACGGTGGCTCCCAGATCGCTCACAAACTGTCCTAAGAATTGCTCCAGCTTTTTCGTATCCACAGCCATGGGTTCCTCCAAATCGGTTTAGGGAGCCAAGCATTTACTTCTTGCTCGGGTCGTCTGCGGGATTGACATAGTTAAACTGCAAGGGTGCGCTCCCGTGGACCTGCACGATGACTTCTCCGGAAGCCATCGCGTAGTGATGCATGTCGGGATCGAGATAGGCGAAGCTGCCGGCGGGGAATGATCCCATCTTGTCCTTGTCGAAGGTGTCTCCCATACCGACCTTGAACGTCCCGGAGAGGACCGTGACGTTTTCGCGCTGGGGATGCCAGTGGGGTGCAATCCGATAACCGTCCGGCATTTTCAGGCGCACGGTGTAGTCACCCGTGGAAGCAGCAGGGTTGCCTTCGATTACGGCGAGTTGCGCGCCCGGGGCGACGAAAGGCGGTGGCGGACCCCACGGAATTGTTTCCGGAGTGAATGCGTTCTTGTCATGCGCGCCGGGATGCGCGGCAGTGGTGAAGAACTGGCCTGCGAGGCACAACATCGCGACGCTTGACAGGGTGATGAACAGGTTTCTTTTCATGAGAGTCTCCTACGAAATTCTCGATGGGGCATGATCTCGTGAGGTGGAGTGCTTCACAATGCAGCGGATATCGCCTTTCAATATTTTTCTTATATCGTCGCAAGTTGTTGATGTTTATTGCATAATGCTGGCCAAGGGTTCTCCATGGCGCATTCAAAGCAGGGTATCGGCGAAGTCGAAGTCGATTTGGGGCGCTACGAATTGCGGCGTTCCGGACGCCGGATCAAGATCGAGAAGAAACCTTTGGACTTGCTGATCTTTCTGCTTGAGCGCCGCGAGCAGATGGTGTGCCGCGAGGACATCATCAAGAAGCTGTGGCGCTCCGACCTGTTTATCGATACCGAAAAGAACGTCAACAACGTGGTGCGGAAGCTTCGCACCGCGCTGGGTGACAACGCCGAAAAGCAACGCTTTCTCGAAACGGTAGTCGGCAAAGGTTATCGCTTCGTCGGCCCGGTTCGGGTGATCGATGCGAAATATCCGCTCTCCGATCCTGGGCGAAACTCTGTGCGCACTGACGCCCGGAAAGATGGGAACGACTTGGGTGAGCGGTCTTCCATCGTCGTGTTGCCGCTGTTGCTGCTGGAGAAAGTAGTGGACGACCAAGGCTTGTCTCTTGGGTTCGCGGATTCGCTCGTCTCACTCCTCGGCAATCTGTCGGGCGTGGACGTGCTGCCCACTTCGGCGGTACTGAACTTGCCTCTTGAACTGACGCCTTCGGAAATCGCCTCTAGGCTAGGCGTGCGCTTTGTTGTACACGGCGCCATGCAGCTGTCAAAAGGGCAGTGGCGCCTTTCACTGGAGATGCTCGACACCTATCTGCAGCGCCCCAGCTTCACGAAGAAGTGCGACATCGACGTGGATCGCCTTGCAAGTCTCGAAGGTGATATTGCGAAGCAGATCAGCCGCGCACTGAACCGGCCGTATAGTCCGGCGACGGTCGAGCAGCGCCCACGCTATAGCAGGGATCCGATGGCATATGCGGAATTCATGCGCGGCTATCGGATCACCGCCTCCGGCGATGCGTCAATGATGGATCAAGCGAGCCACCATCTCACCAATGCTGTGACTCGCGATCCGATGTTTGCCCTTGCTCACGCGACCCTCTCGTTCGCATGCACAGCGCGCCATTTCGAATTCGACCCGGCCAGCGTGTGGCTGGAGAAAGCCGAATTCCACTGCCGGCGGGCACTCGAAATTGACGCGTGTCTTCCCGAAGGTCACGTCGCGCGCGCATTTCTGCTCTGGGGACCGTCGAAAAACTTCCAGCATCTGGAGGCGATTGCCGATCTCAAGCAGGCTCTGGCTCTGCAGAACAATCTGCCTCATGCCTACAACCGTTTGGGCAGCATCCTGGCACATATCGGATTGCTCGATCACTCACGAGCGATGTTTGAAAGGGGACGGCCTTTTCAACCTCGGAAGGCGGTTAGCCCGAGCATCGTACAGGTTTATGTTTGGAGCCAGGAATACGACCTGGCACGTCAACAGATTCAAACCTGGCGGACGGAGAGCCCCAGCAACAAGTACGCGCTATATTTTGCTCCCTACCCCGCGATGATGACCGGGGATTGGAAAGAGGCGAGCCGACTAATGGAGGAAGCGCTGCAGCTCGTTCCCAATGAACCGCTCATTATCAGCTTACAAGCCCTGCTGCACGCGTTGGTGGGGAATCGAGATGCGGCCATCGAATGTGTGACCAGAGCCTGTTCGAGCCCCAAATCCTTTGGGCACTCGCACCATACGTACTATCAGATCGCCTGCACGCTCGCCCTGACCGGAAGGCGCGAAACTGCTTTTGAGTGGCTGGAGCGGAGCGTCAGCACCGGCTTCGCTTGCTGGCCTTACTTCCTGAAAGATCCCAGCCTCGCGAGTTTGCGAAGTCTTCCCGAGTTCGAACTTCTGATCAGCGCGTTGCAGGCCAAATACCCGGACCATCTAGGATTGCTATAGAAAAACAATATCGGCGCATAACCGTGCAGCGTATCTCTTTGTTGTTTCGGGTGTGATCGGTTGGCCGCCTCGTATATTTTGCCGCAAACATGCGCTCGACTCAAGCCGTGACGTGTATGCTGCCATTCGCTTCTCGACTTCACCAGCCGTAGATAGAGCATTTTCTAGAATCTTCTGCAAAGACTTCCGTTCTACCGCGATCGCCGCGGGCGTTTCTCTCGTGAGAAACGCCAGCATACCCATCGCTTCCAATACGCGGAGCACCTCGTCGTTTGGGCTGAGGGTGCGAGTGTGCGCGATGACCCTGTGGTATTCCGCCTGTCGTTCAGCAGCCTTTTCTGCTTGGCTTATGCGCGCGGTATGCCCCAGCATGCGGAGTGGTGGAGCAATGATGACGATTTCAATCATTTCTTCGGTCGTACCGTCGTGATCACGGCAAAGAAAAAACCGAATTTCGATTCGGGATCGGCGGCATGGACCCACAATGAAGGACACAGGTGGTTCACTCTACCCAACGTGAGCGGCTATTCGGCGGTCGGGCTTGCGGATCCGCATGATGGATGGTTTGTTGGCAACAACGGCCAGATTCTGAAGATCAGCTTCTAACGTTTCCAATCATCGCTCCGCCCCAGCGGGTTTGGGGTCTGCTGGTACTAGCTGGACGAGACGGCGTACCGCTGGTCCTATGCAAGTCACGGGCATTGGCCGGAGACAGGATGCGGCGAAGAATGCCTACTGCAAGCTTCCAGCTCCCAAGGGATGTTGGGTACCGCCCGTGAGCCTCAAGCCTAGAGGCTCAAAACAGCGTCAACCTGTAATACCTACAAGTGTGTGGTTCGGTGCTAGGCTTTATCCCAACGGTTGACTGACTTCATTCGGATCGAACTCGCACTCGATCTGGAATCGCACTTCAAAGGTAAGGCAGTGCTTCCGGGCTGGGTTAGACATAGACAACTGCCCTCGGTGCCCGGAGTAAATATTTGTAAAGCGGATAATTTCGTGCGTCGCCGGCGCGTGCGGTTTCACACAACTATTGTACAAGCGTCGGGTTTTCACTTTCGATAGGCGTTTTCACTTCCAAATGGCTCGGGACCACGCGGACTGCGCGGTCACCACAAGAGATAACGGTGAAGAGGATAATTAGCGTTTCTAAAGCTGTTTTCGGTTGGGCAACGGGGCTTCACCGAGAAGCCGCACTCGATTCCATTCGAAACGTATTGGCAGTAGTTGGAGCCGCGACGGTTCTGGCTGACTTCGATACCATGAAGACTTGGTTCATACTACCGATGCTTGGTTTCACTTTTCTCATTTGGTTCCTCGACTACGAGCGTCATTTTCGCGGACAGACCATAGAAGAAGCGAACGCGTCACGGAAATAGACTGTCAGAGCGACGAAGACGACAGTGAGCTTTCGCGGGGGACGAATGCCCGCGTCAAGCTCCTTGTTAGAATCTTGGTTCAAAACTCGCGGCACACTCGCGGTACACGGTGTTCCGTTCTTTCCGGTTCTTACAGGGCCTTGGTGAGCGACCCCGGCCTTGCAAATACTACGTGAGTCTTTACGCCATTTGTCGTCAACTTCATGGACAACTACGGCGCTCATACGATCGAGAAGCTCGAGGCCTCGGGCGCGAGTCCTGCAGCCGTCCAGATGCAAGTTCAGCAACTGAAGAAATTCAAGGAGCAGTACGAAAACCAGCTCTTCAACTCACTCATGACTTTCATCGAGCCCTTCCCGATGGGGCTTGCCATCACGCTGATTTCCGGGGCGGCCCTGAGGAAAAAGGCGCAATCGTAACCGGCACCATCACCCCTTGCCGGCATCCTAATTGAACCCGTTCCCGCGAATGTGCTACTTGCTTCTCCTAGCGTGGTCGTTGACGTTCATGAGCAAGGCGCGGATACAGCGATTCTGTCCTGTTTGTCAGCAACCCTTACCTTGCCGGATTACGGAAGGGTTGCGTAATCCGTAACCGAACGGTCAAAGACAGCGCCTCTGTTTCACAGCGCTCCGGGCTTTGACCCCCGACCGTCACTCGAGGCCACTCGATAATTCAATCCCGCAGTTGTGCCTCCGGTTACGTCAACCGTCACCCCCGTGATACTTTTCGCAAGGTCGGACGCCAGGAACACAGCCGTATTCGCGATCTCCTCCATGAGTGGAAGTTTCTTCAACATCGTGTCATTTTCCATACCGCGAAGAATCACTTCCATCTCTTTTGGGTTGCGTTCGATTGCCTGCTTAAACACTTGCGAATCCGGCGAGCCGCCAGAGCGTATGTTCACAACGCGCACACCATGCGTCCCCAGTTCCGAGGCGAGATTGCGAGAGAAGCTTTCAATGGCGGCGCATGCTGGGGCAAAGCCTGCTGTAAACGGGTAACCTATGCCGCCGGGTGTGGCGGTCAGGGATAAAATCACCCCAGAACGCTGCTTCATCATGATCTTTCCTGCGGCGGTGGCCGTTAAGAAGTGACTCCGCATTGCGATGGAGACCGGACGAACAAAATCTTCAACGCTCAGCTGAACCAGCGGGATATTCTGCACGACCTGATAATCGATCGCGCAAAAAGATAAGTCCAGTGTTCCCCCCTTGCGAATCACAGAATCGACAAACGCATTGACTGCGCTTTCGTTCGACGCGTCCACGAGCGCCGCCTCTGCACGTCCGCCGGAGTCAATAATTGCGTCTGCCACTTCTTTCACTGCAGAAAGACGCCTTCCTGCCAGAAAGACATGCGCACCTTCTTTGGCAATGGCTCTCGCGATAATACTGCCCAGGGAACCGCCGCCCCCGTAGATGACGGCATTTCTGTTCCGCAATATCTGAGAATTCATAAATCTTGGCTCCGTGAGGAGAATGTGCTAGCAAAATGAGGCCGCGATTGTGTCAAAAAAGCAAACGTCTCGCTCGTCTCCAGCAACTGGAATTGTAATGGACTCATTCCTGTGTTGTCGGCAAACCGTCCCTTGCCGGGATCTACGGTTGCCCGGATGTGGATGCGCTGGAACCGTGACCGAATTCCCGGTCAATGTAGTGCAGTCGCGTTGTCATTCGCTGCTCGACACCAATTTCAGTTAGCGAAGTGTTTCCGCACCCAAGAGAATCGGAACGCCGAAAGAAACAGACGATTACGGAGAAACGATAGTGAAACCTACTTTGAGCAAGAAGTTAGGATTGGGTTTTGGAGTAACCCTCGCATTATTGAGAATTAACCTTTTAACGCGGTCTTTTACCGACACAGGTCCGCGGGATCCTTTGTCGCTGCAAACACTGTAGTAAAACTGGAGTGGTTCCATGGTCAAAACGCGGCAGAACGGATCATGACGGGACGAACAGGCGTTCTTGATTGCGAACGTCTTGCTGAGGACCGCGAGCCGGAGTGGCCCAAAGTGGCATGGGGGGAGTGACGTATGAGATTTTGATCCGGTTTTCGGCATCGCTAGCAATCGCAAGATCCTGCGGCTATGCCATCACGAAGCACCCACGACAGCACGGAAGGAGACCTCTCGGCCTTTGCGTTGAGCCAACTCGCGGCGGTAGACTCACCTCCGTTAGCTTTCACGGCCTAGCTGTTCTCTTCCGAGCCTCCGTGGTTACAAACGTTAGCCATTGGATTTCGTCCAACAAAAAGGGGAGAAAACAATGAAAATTCGGAACTCTTTCCTCTGCTCTGCACCCGCAGGGCTGGTTGTCTGCCTCATTAGCCTTCTTGCCCCGGCGCGGTCGGCTCCATCCTCTTCAAAGCCCGCGTCCGCGCCCAAGCCGGCCGCAACCGCCTCCGGATACAACCAGCCGCCGCAATTCATTCTGGATGTAATGCGCGCGCCCTCGCCGCCACAACCCCTCGTAAGCCCGACCCACTACGCGATCCTCCTGGTGTCCTGGCAGAGGTATCCCTCGATCGCCCGTGTGGCCACGCCTTTCCTGCGACTGGCAGGAGTTCGTGTCGAACCCGGCAATCACAGCCGGCACGACACTCGGGGCGGATACGGCATTACACCCTGCGCCCAGAACCTCGATCTGGTGCACGTCGGCGACAGCAAGCAAATTCACGTCGTTCTCCCTTCGGCTAGCTGCCCGGGCGCACCCGTCTGGTCCGCGGACGGCGAGCTGTTCGCCTTCGTCAACATTGCCCCCGAATCGGTCGAAGTGTGGGTCGGCGACGCCAAAACAGCCCAGGCCCATCGTGTCGCAGGAGTCCGCGTCAACCCCATGTTGAACGACGCAATGCGGTGGATGCCCGACCAGAAAACGCTCCTGGTCAAAATCGTACCGAAGGCTCTGGGCGCTCCGCCGCGCGAATCTAATGTCCCTATCGGCCCAAGCATTCAGGAGACCGACGGTCAGAAGGGCCAGAGCAGTACGTATGAAACTCGCGACACCCTGAACAACAAGCATGACGAGGATCTCTTCGACTACTACGCCGCTTCACAGCTCGCTTTGATCAATGCGTCCACTGGCACGATTACGCCCCTCGGCAAGCCTGCTAACTACGAATCGCTCGATCCCGCGCCCGACGGCAAGCACGTCCTGGTGACGACCATTCACAAGCCGTATTCATACGTCACTACGTACGATCGCTTCCCGCAGGAAGTCGAATCTTGGGACGTCTCCCAGCCCGCACACATTTCTGTACATACAATCGCCTCGCTGCCCCTTGCCGATCGCGTGCCCATCCACGGAGTTCCCCTTGGCCCACGCGATTTTTCGTGGCGTCCGACCGATCCCGCCACTCTCATATGGGCTGAAGCGCTCGACGGCGGCGACTGGAATACCGACGTCCCCAATCGCGACAAGATCATGCTTTCCAAGGCGCCCTTCAGCGCGCCGCCTGCGGAAATCGCGCGCACCGTCCAGCGTAATGCCGGCTACTACTGGAGCGAAAAACCTGGGGTCGCCCTGTTGACCGAATACGACCACAACAAGCACTGGCGAAAGACCTTCGTCGTCAACGTCGACGATCCTCAACAAAAGCCTCGCCTGTTGTGGGATCTCTCCACCGACGAACTTTACAAGGACCCCGGCGATCCTGTGTTGCGCATACTCCCGAATGGAGCCCGCGTCATCGTCCAAGAAGGTGATTCCATCTACCTGCACGGCGACGGCGCTTCTCCCGACGGGGACCGCCCGTTCCTCGATCAGTTCAATCTCACCAGTCAGCGATCCGAGCGCCTGTTCCGCTGCGACGAGATCTCCTACGAGCGATTCCTCGCCTTCACCAGCGGGGATACCAAGACATTCCTCACCTGGCGTCAATCGCCGATCGACCCGCCCAACGCCTTCAAGCGCACGCTGGAAAGCAGGATCGACCCTCCTGAGGGAGAGGCAGTCTTTTCTTCCACGAGCGTCGCCATCACGCACATTCCCGATCCGACTCCGGCCGTGCGCGCTATCAAGAAACGTCTCGTGAAGTACAAGCGCGCCGACGGCCTTGACCTGTCATTCACGCTGTACACGCCACCCGGGTACAAGGAGGGCACGCGTGTCCCAGCCATTCTTTATGCCTACCCGCTCGACTACGCCGACCCCGCGACCGCCGGCGAAGTTTCTGGATCGCAGGAGACCTTCACGCAGCTCTACCAATACAAACTTCTGCTCCTCGCCGGATACGCCATCATCGACGAGGCTTCGTTTCCCATCGTCGGTGATCCCAAGAAAGCCTACGACACTTATCTCGACCAGCTCGTGGCCGACGCCAGGGCCGCTGTCGATGAAGCCGTGCGCATAGGAGTAGCCGATCCCGACCGCATCGGCGTGACCGGCCACAGCCATGGCGCTCTCATGACCGTGAACCTGGTCGCGCACTCCGATCTGTTCCGCGCCGGAGTCGCCACCAGCGGCTCCTACAACAAGACGCTCACTCCTTTCGGTTTCCAGAACGAGCGCCGTTCCGTCTGGGAGGCAACCGATATCTACCTGAAAGTCTCCCCATTCTTCGTTGCCGACAAAATTAAGACGCCGCTCCTGCTCATGCACGGCGCCGAAGACGCCAATCCCGGCACGATTCCTCTGCAATCCACCATGCTCTACGAAGCGATTCGCGGCAACGGAGGCCCCACCCGTCTAGTGCTGCTCCCCCACGAGCCCCACTTGTACAGCGCGATGGAGTCAAACGAACAGGAGGTCTACGAGATGCTCCGCTGGTTCGACAAATACGTGAAGAACGCGGCTGCCCACACACAGACGGAAGCGCAGCAGTAACCATGGATGGTGGGAGTCGATCATGGCGTGGTGCTGAGTGATATGGCGAGGCCTGTTGCTGAATAGGCAAAGCGTCGAGCCGAGTCGCAAAAAACATGGCTGATCGCAAGTCGTGCGCTCAGGGCCCGGTCAATGCATTATGAAAGAGCGCCCCCTGCAGAAGCTCGAGGCCCGATGTGGAGAGTATCCATACGCTCATTCAGGCACTCTGTGTGCTGTAGACACCCGCAGCGGTTCAAATCCCGTCGTGGACGCCAACAAAATCATCAATGATTACGCGCTTCCGAACGGCATCTCGCTTTAAGAGTTAGGAGCGAAATCGGGCGATGGCAGAAAGCGCCACCCGTGCAGCTGCACGGTGGATGGGGACGACGGCATGCTTGTCTGCCAGATGCGAAACCGAAACCCAAAGGAGAGAATTCGGAGAACAGGCTCGCGCTCCTGCACCGGCAGATCTTCGATACCCCCCATGAAATCTGCTCCTAAGGGTTAGTTGGGTCAGTCTCGCAGGATGCGGCGCGGGTGAGGAGGAGGTCGCGTTCGCGGGTGTTACGGGTAAGGGCGGCGGCGCGTTCGAACTCGCTGCGGGCTTCGGGGTGGCGGCCTAGTTTGTAGAGGAGGTCGGCGCGGACGCTGGGGAGAAGATGGTAGCGCGCGAGAGAGGGTTCGGAAGCGAGGGCATCTACGAGTGTGAGGCCGGCCTGGGGGCCGAGGGCCATGGAGACGGCTACGGCACGGTTGAGTTCGATGACGGGGGATGGAGTGAGCTGGGCGAGTTCGGTGTAGAGGATGACGATGCGGTGCCAATCGGTTTCGGATGGCGTACGGGCGCGGGCGTGGCAGGCGGCGATTTCGGCTTGGAGGAGATAGGGGCCGCGGGTGGTGTTGATTTTATGAGCGCGTTCGATTGCGGTTAGGCCGCGATGGATTAGGAGTTGATCCCATTGGGTGCGGTTTTGATCGAAGAGCAAGACTGGTTCGCCGGTGGAGGTGATGCGGGCGCGGGTGCGGGAGGCCTGGATCTCCATGAGGGCGACTAGGCCGTGGACTTCTGGTTCGTCGGGAGTGAGTTCGGCTAGGATGCGGCCGAGGCGGAGCGCGTCTTCGCAGAGGGTGGGGCGCATGAGGTCGTCGCCGGTGGTGGCGGAGTAGCCCTCGTTGAAGATGAGGTAGATGACTTCAAGGACTGAGGAGAGGCGGGCGGCGAGCTCGGGGCCGCGGGGGACCTCGAAGGGGATGTTCTTGTCGGCGAGGGCGCGTTTGGCGCGGACGATGCGCTGGGCGATGGTGGGCTCGGGAGTGAGGAAGGCGCGGGCGATCTCGTCGGTGGTGAGGCCGCCGAGGAGACGGAGGGTTAGGGCTGCGCGGGACTCGGTGGAGAGGATGGGATGGCAGGCGATGAAGACGAGGCGGAGAAGGTCGTCGCTGATCGTGTTGTCGAGAGTGGAGTCGAGGTCGGGCGAGGTTTGTTCGAGGGCTTCGAGTTCACGGGCGAGCTCTTGGTGTTTGCGCTCGGCGACGGCGTTGCGGCGGAAGAGATCGATGGCGCGGCGTTTGGCGGTGGCGGTGAGCCATGCCGCGGGATTATCGGGCACGCCAGACTGCGGCCACTGCTCGAGGGCGGCGACGAGTGCCTCTTGCGCGAGGTCTTCGGCGAGGCTGACGTCGCGGGTGAGGTGTGTGAGTCCGGCGATGACGCGTGCGGACTCGATGTGCCAGACGGCTTCGATGGTGCGATGGAAGACCTGATGTGGATCGGTAGCGGACACTGCTACCGATCACACCAGATTTCGATCCGTGGGTGCAAGTCGGGCTATTTTTCGGTGGTCTGATTCGGGAGCTCAGCGCGGCGGCGTATTTTGTGCTGGATCTGCTCTTCGGAGAGGATGGGTGCGAAGTCTTCCATCTCAAAGACCTGGCGGATTTCGACTTCGTAGTCGACGGCGCTGCAGTTGGGGCCACGTTTGACCCACTCGATGGCCTCTTCGAGGGACTTGACCTGCAAGATCGAGAAGCCAGCGACGAGCTCCTTGGCCTCGGTGAAGGGGCCGTCGATGACGGTACGAGACTTGCCGGAGAATTTGACGCGTGCCCCTTTGGAGCTGGGATGGAGGCCATCGAGGGCGAGCAGGACGCCAGCCTTGATGAGCTCTTCGTTGTACTTGCTCATCTCGGCCATGAGCTGTGGATCGGGGAGGGCGCCTTCTTTTTCTGACTCTGGGGTTGCTTTGACCATGACCATGAATCGCATTGCGAAATCTCCTTTGGGCTGAGCGATGGTTGGGTGGCTTGTTTTCGGGTTTAGCGATTTGTTGGCTAACCGGTGAACTCAGATTGAGAGCGCAGTTGGATCGCTGTTGCTCGATATCGTACTGGCTCTCTGCTGATACGTCGAACGGGGTGTGGCCGAATCGACATGAGAACGGAATTTAATTAGTTCTTTTTCGGGAAGACGAAGGATGGTCTAAATTACGGATTTTATTGAGGCAGGTTGAGCATGTGGTTTAATTCTTTGCGGCTGTGGCCGGCCCTGAACTGTCCGAACTCTTCGGCCAAATTCTGCATGAGGTAGACACTCTGTCGCATCCCGATTGGTTGAGGCATTACTGGACATCCGGTCATACCCCCAAAAAACGCAGCTTTGTCAAAGTCAGTTTTTTAGCGTTCGAGAAGCACCGGTATCGGCGCTTGTGGGCATGGGAACTCTTCTCGTCAATTTCTCGGAGCGCCGAACGGGTCGCTGGCGGTGTTCCTGGCGTCCGACGAATCAGCCTGGATCACCGGCGAGGTCATTCGTGCCGCAGGCGGTCTCATTGTCGCCGCCTGAGTGCAATAGGCTGACCTGGCAACAAACAGCGCAGTCATCACGATGCAGGTAACCCTGCTGTCTGCCTAGGCTTCTGAGAACTGTTCCAATGTTCCTTCTCGTTACAAGCGCGGTCGGTGCCAATGGCAACGGATTTGGCTCGCTTCTCGCCGTTGAACCAAATGGCACCCGGCGTGGAATCTTTATAATGGATGATCGCATTGCCGATCGGCGGGGCCTTGCCGTCGATTCAAAGGAAGACCTGCTGTTTCTAAACAGCGGGACCAATCGGGTCTTGACGATCTCCTCGGATGGACGGGTCGTTCGCGACACTGGCCGAATTGAGGGTCTGAATCCTGGCGGTGGCAATTTCGGTCCGGATGGGCGGTATTTCGTCGGCCTGCGCAGCACACACAATCATGGCCTTCTCGACCAGGCTTGACGCGGCCGGAGAGTATCTTTTGCCGCCGGGGATCGTACCGTTTCCTCGCGGATTTGCGTTTGGTCGCGATGGCCAGCTGTTCCTCGCCTCAGGAATCGGCCCGAACGGCCAAGGCGATAACACCGTAGTCGCTTTCACTCCCGGCAGACCTACGCAGCCGTCTCGGCTGGTGGCAGATGCGGAACTGACGGATAGAGAACGCAACTTGGTGGCCACAGCATTGGCGGCCATAGCGATGGTCGGATGAAGCACACCGGGAATTCGTACGATGAGAGCGGGTCGTGCTTTACTGATGAGTTCGCTGCATGATCTCTTTCTTATTCGGAGGTCCTGCGGGCGCTCTTCCCCGTGAAGATCCAGTGTGGGTGCTGCCGCTCCAGGAAGCCGACCGGCTGGAGACAGTTGATCCCTGGGAGTGTTTACGCGAGGATGCGTCGGGTAGCCAAAAGCGATAAACTCATTGCAGGAAAAAATCCATGACAGATGATCAGAAAAACCAACCGACGAACGACGCGCATCCCGGAGACATCACACGGCGCAACTTTGCAGCCCTCTTGGTGGGTGCGGGCCTGGCTGCGACGGTACAGTCTGCAGCGACCGTGGGCCTTGAAGTGATCGAAACCGACGTCGAGATCAAGACTCCCGACGGAACTTGCGACGCCGCATTCATTCGTCCGAAAACAGGTTCCCATCCGGGAGTGTTGATCTGGCCCGACGCATTCGGCTTGCGGCCCTCTATGCGCGCCATTGCCAGGCGTATTGCCTCTGAGGCTGACGGATATTCCGTCCTAGTGCCCAATCCCTTTTATCGCATATCCAAAGCCCCTTTCACGGATGCCTCCAACTTCAACTTTCAGAATGCCGACGATATGGCGAAGCTCCGGCCGCTGATGGCGTCGGTGAACGCGGCCGGCAATGCCGAGAAGGATGCCGCCGCCTACGTTGCCTTCCTCGATGCGCAAAAGGAAGTAAACAAGGCAAAGAAGGTCGGAACCCAGGGTTACTGCATGGGCGGCGCGCTGGTGGTAAGGACCGCCGCGTTCTTGCCCGATCGCATTGGTGCGGGAGCATCGTTCCACGGCGGAGGCCTGGTGACCGACAAACCCGATAGCCCGCATCTGCTCGCGCCGAAGATCAAGGCGCGAATGTATTTCGGGATCGCATCGAACGACGACTCGCGTCAGCCGGATGCCAAGGATAAGCTGAAGGAAGCCTTCGCAACCGCGAAGGTTTCCGCCGAAATCGAAGTGTATTCAGCCCAGCATGGCTGGTGCGTGCCGGATATGCCCGTCCGCGATGGTGTGCCGATCTATAACAAGCCTGAGGCCGAGCGTGCCTGGGGCAAACTCGTCGTCTTATATAAAGCGGCTCTGGCCTAGTCGATACCACTGCAGCCCGGCAGGACCAGATCTGGGAACTGGTCCTCCCTCCGGAGTCGAAAAGGAGAAAAGCAGTTCGTAGGCGCTGGCGTCGGGATCGCCGAGAAGCGCCAGAGCGCGCGTGTTGGACAGATCTGCATAGGCGACCAGGTAGCCAATAATGTCCGTGGAACACATCCGAGCTTCCGGATCACCCGTGGACAGGAATCCGACTGTGCAGAGCCAGTCTTTCTCATCTTCCCAGTACGGCTCCAAGGTCGTCAGGCTCCTTGATTAAGAACTCGCGGCACACTGTGTTCCGGTTCTTACAGGGCCTTGGTGAGCGACCCGGGCCTTGTAAATATTACCTGAGTCTCTATGCCATTTTTCTTTCACAGGCCGCCGGTTCGAGTCCGATCGCTCTCGTCATCATCATCTAAGATCGGTCCTCCAATCCGGGGCTGAAGAAAGACGGTAGGCCGCGAGGGGTTCGGACAATGGGTACTGTCGGAGGATTGCGAAGTGCTTCAGAATCGTTATTGGGCTGCCTCGTTTAGTCGTTCAGAAAACCGAGGATGTTTACTGAATTCCGAGATTGACAGCCATTCTGATCAAATCTGCCAAGGACTGTGCATGCATCTTGCGCATGATCTGTCCGCGATGAACACGGATAGTAAGTTCGCTAGTGCCGAGTTCAGCGGCAGTTTGTTTGCTCGGCATGCTAGCAACGACAAATGCAGGACCTCACGCTCGGGCTAACAGGGCATAGCGTTTTCGCAATTCAGCGAACTCCGAGCTCTTCGCGCGCTCAGCGTCGGCCGCAACTTGGGCCGCATGGGAGCCGAGCCTCCGCAAGGCGTAGCGCCTCTTCCGCAACTCTGCGCTGCGGGTTTCCCTTCCTTAGCTCGTCGTTAAAGCTTACAAGAGCTTTCGACTGTTGATCGACTTTAAGGTCTCTAGGTCGTTGTCTATTCGACGTTGTCCGCCTGGTGCGCCGCGACGTCAAGGACAAGCCGGTCGGCCTTGCTTGGAAAGCCTGGGCGGCGGTTGCCTGCGACCAACTCACCAATTTGGTTACTGGTCCCAGGCGAAACGCCGCGACCGAGAATCTAGTGTCTTCGCCCGGCCACGGACGTGTTGAAGTTCGAGAATCTGGATCACTAGTCAACCACTGCACTAACGCCGGCGCAGAACATCATGGTTCGCGCCAGAGCGATCCGCATCAGCGAACCGAATCGTCTCTACCGGCGCTCCGGCGGTAAGCTTCCTCCATCGCGAATGAGGAAAGCCGCCGCTGCGAGCGAGGCGATAGCGGCTCCAACCAGATAAATTACCGCGTAATCGTTAGCGGTTCTCTCAGACATGGAGTCACTCTTTTTCCTGCTTTGATATTCAGTCAGAAGTGTCACCGAAGGGGTGGTGAATTGCCGTATCCAATTGCACAGCGCAGCCGCTTGTAGCGTGGAACAGTAGACCTGTAGTCTGGTAGCGAGGATTGGAGAGAGTGAAAGCTGCCATCTTTACAGCAGGAGGTAGAGCGCCTGGTTTGGTCCTGCAAATCAAGGACGTTCCCCAACCACAACTCAAGGCCGGGCACGTCTTGCTGCGGGTTGTTGCTTGCGGAGTGTGTCGTACGGACCTGCATATCGTTGAAGGAGATCTGCCGGCATTTCGGCCGCAACTCATTCCTGGTCATCAGATCGTGGGCGAAGTGGTCGAAGGCGCGACGGCGGAGTTGGCGCTTGGCACGCGTGTCGGCGTTTCGTGGATGGGGGGTGTCGATGGTGACTGCTGGTACTGCCATCACGGAATGGAAAATCTTTGCGATAAGCCCACCTTCACGGGCTACACAGTGGATGGAGGCTATGCCGAGTATGTCCTCGCGCGGACGGACTTTGTCTTTCCCTTGCCTCTTGGTTTGGACGACGTTCACTTGGCTCCCTTGCTGTGCGCGGGCATCATTGGTTTCCGCAGCCTGCGGGTGGCGGGCATCGAGCCTGGCGAGCGGGTTGGGCTTTTTGGTTTTGGAAGCTCGGCAAGTTTAGCGATTGCTATTTTGCAATCCTGGAAATGCGAAGTCTATGTTGTGACAAGAGGCGAATCCCATCGAAAAGTGGCCGTCTCGCTCGGCGCAACTTGGGTCGGCAAAGAAGACGACGAGCCGCCCGTGCCGCTCGACCGCGCCGTTACGTTCGCTCCTAGCGGGAAGGTCGTGGTGAGTGCCCTCGCAAGTTTGCGCAAGGGTGGAGTGGTCGCAATCAATGCAATTCATCTTGACCAGATGCCTGCCTTTGACTATGACGAGCTGCTTTGGGGCGAGCGGCAGATACGGAGTGTGGCCAATATGACGCGACAGGATGCGCGCGATTTTCTGAAGATCGCCCACGATCTTAACATTCGCCCGCAAGTCACCGTATTTTCGCTGGAAGACGCAAACCAGGCTCTTCTTTCGGTCAAACAGGAAACTGGGGATGGTTCAGCAGTGATCGTGCCTTGAACAGGCTAGTATTGTCCTAATTGTGGAGCTTTACCACGATTAGGTTCCGTTTCCAAAAGTGAGACGGCGCTTGCGGATATTTAGATTCATGAAATTACGATCTGCGCGGGTCTCGGTCTGTCTGATTATCAGCAAAACGACATACGGACATGCGCAAGCCAGTGCCAGCACCGAGAAACACCAGCATACTTTCCTTGAGCGGAAGAGCTGCGATCAGTCTGTGGATTTCGTCGGGAGTCAGCACCAACGGGATCTTCTTGCGTTTCGCGCTCTGCCGCACCAGGCGAATGGGATTCATGCCGCCGAGGCCATGACGGATCGCGTGTTGAATAGGACGCTCATGACGGTTCGGATTTTGGCACACGTCGAGCGTGCCAACGGTAAGGAACGCATCCAGAGTTCGACCTCGCCTGCCCGAATGCTCGCCAAGGTGCGTTCTCCCCAGCGAGGAATAACCCAAAGGATGTCGACGAATTCCGTTTGGCCGTGGTTCTCTGGTTCTCTCCACCTAAACTCCCAAACTTCCGGACCATACTGGCGCTTCCTAAGAGTGTTCTTCATCTTCGAAGAAGTCTTCATCTGTAGCGGTCGCGGCCTTTTCGTCCGTCGGCCACGCTTCGAAGTAGTTGTTCAGACAACAGAGCTTGTCAACGAGCACGGCCAACTCGCCTTTTGCATTTTCGAATTCGCGCGCGGCGATGAGGCCGATATTAACGCTCTTGCGCTCGCTTTTACTTGGTTCGCGACCTTTCTCGGTCCACTTCTTGATAGCGTCCAGTTCCGTATGGATGCGTTGCATCACCGCGTAGTTTGGCTGCTTCGCGAGAATGCGTTGCGTGATGTCCAAGGCTTCGCTCAAGACTCGATGACAGTCCTCCCGGGAGTTGATCTCGCCATACACGCCAGCCATAGCCATCACCATCACCTTGGTTGTCTACCGTGACCGACGGCTCATGATACTCGAAAGTATCGCACGGAGTTTTATGCGAACCTAGTGCCATGATCCACGGTACCGGGATGGAGCGGCGTTTAGATGAGGGCCCGTTCTGGCACCACAACTCACAGCCAAGGGACTCTATCAAAGCGTAGCCGAGGCCCTAGGTCGGGCGGTCGACGGTATTAGAAAAACAATTCAGGAGAACCCGAGAAGACTAGAATTCGGCGAAGGGAGTTCCTGTGCGTTCACTTCGTCAGACACTTTGCATCTTGGCGGTGGTTGTAGTTCTGCTGTCACCGCCCTTCGCCCTTCAGAGTGCATCCGCCTCACAGTCCCAGTCATCTTCGGCAACGAGCAGTGATACCAAGCCGAATCAAGCCAAACCGAAGTGCACAAGCAATGGTACTTACATCAACAGCAAAGGGCAGACGGTTCCGCGTCCCGAGAATTGCTCAGCGCCACCCGAGGGTGCTACTGCACAATGCCGAGACGGTACCTATAGCTTCAGCAAGAGCCGCCGAGGCACGTGTTCCCATCATGGCGGCGTAGCCAAATGGATATGACGAGCTCAGGAACGGACTGACTCGTGGCTAGCATACCGACAGAGCTTAAAGAGGCAGTCTCTATGAATGGAAGCACGGCGGTTGTCTTCTCGCCGGGACAGGTATATCGTCCCCGCGATCTGCATGCGAAGTTTGGGCGACAAAGACAAGGTGGGAATAGTACGCCCGCGAAAGCGCCTTTCATCTTCCTGATTACAGGGGATTCAGGCAAACAGCACGGCTATTCCGATGAATGCACCGATGACGGAGTCTTTCTCTACGGGCGAAGGCCAACCTGGAGATATGAGATTCGTGGCAGGCCATCGGGCAATCCGTGACCACCTGAAGACGGCAGAGCTCTGCAGGTTTTTGAGCAGGACAAGAAAGACAAGCGCTTTCTTCGGTACCTCGTCAAAAAACCAAAACAGCACCAACCTCGTGGCGAATACAAGGTGAAACACTAGCGCAAAGAGTGTTCTGTAGGGTGAGCTACATTGCTCAGACCCTGACCCTGAGAAGAGACTAACCTAGGGATTGTCCTCTCCCAGGAGGTATCAAATGCTCCACGTTCAGTCCCAAGGCCAGTGGCGTCCCGAGTGTGCGATCTGTAAGGAGTCCGTAACGCTTGAAGAGAGTAAAACGGATGAGAATGGGCAGGCCATACACGAAGATTGCTACGTCTCAAGGCTCGCGGGAAACACCGAGGCTCTTATATACCGGCTGGCCTAGCAAGGGCATGAACCTTGTTTGCTGACTTTCTTAAGCCACGGTTGGTGGAGTCTCGTGCGACCGTCGTCATCCCACTGTACGACTGCGTCGTCTTCGTTCGTTCGCTCAACCGTGCCGAATTCTTCGGTCGGCTTTCCGAAATTTCCCAAGCCCTTGACTCGGTCTCCGGGACTCAGTTTCGAATCGGGCGCAGGAGGCTGGGCAAGCCGTGGCCTCTTAGCGCGGTCTGAGTCGGGAACCCCTGCGGGGTGTGACAGGGGCGGTTGCAGCGCTTTTTGGGTGTCAGTTTCATGTGCCCTTGCTCTTTCTCAGGGCCATTCTCTACGGCTGTTCATCTTCCCGTTAGTCGTGAAGAACGATGTTAAGAAGGGAACTGTGAACCTGCAAATCATCACCGCCGTGATAGTCGATGAACCCCAATTTCCTAAACCTGTTCATGAAGTAGCTGACTCGTGCGCGAGTTGTGCCCACCACTCCGCTGGAGTCTCCTGACTGATTCTGGGAATAACGACTTCCTGCTTACTTTCTTTGCCGAAATGAGCCAGCATCAACAGCATCCTAGCCAGTCTTTTTTCGCGGGAGTCGAAAAGTTGGTCAACCAAATCCGCTTTGTACCGGACGTTCCGTGTAAGTAAATACGCCACGAACATATCTGAAAATGCGGGTTCCCGGTGAAGCACTTCTACCATCGACTTCTTGTCGATTCGCATCACAGAGCAATCGGTCATCGTAGTCGCAGAGAACAAGCGGAGAGGCTGTGCCGTAAGGCAGCCTTCGCCGAAGAAATCGCCCTTGTTCAGAATGCCTATTGTTGCTTCCTTCCCGGTCATCGAAACCACCGTGAGCCTAACCTTCCCTCTCAGGATATAAAAAACAGCATCGGACGAGTCGCCCTGAGCAAATATCGCCCGCTTCTTAGGAAAAATGGCGATCTTTCTACCGCCGTTTATGGTCGAAAGAAATGTCTGGGGATCGAATTTGCTGACCGTTTTGGACGCTACCACGGGTGTTGTGACCTCCCAGGGTTTTCCGAATGTGCAGAAGGCAATTTTCGACGGAAGGATGAATGCGGAAGAAAGAAGAGAGCAAGTCAACTTTGCGGGCTCAGACTGCGATCCGCTCGACGAAATAAGATGATTTCACCCCCGGCGTTCAAAATCAACCTTTCTGTCGTCGCCCATCTCGTCCGTCCGCATCCGCCATGATCTTCTGATGTGCGATCGATACCGACTATCGCGGCGGAAACAGATCATCGTAGGAGCCCTTCGACAGCATCTCGGGCGAGGAAGACCGGATTCCTCGCTACAACATCGCGCCGACCCAGCCAGTGCCCATCATTCGTCAGCATCCGAAGGCACCCCGCCAGGAGTTGTCGCTGGTCCGCTGGGGACTCATTCCCTCATGCTCATGGGCGAAAGATGCATCTGGCGCAGCTCAGATGATTAACGCAAGATCGGAAACGGCGGGGACTAAACCAGCATTCCGTGAGAATCGGGCAAGCCTGTGCATGTCGCAACGGAAGATACGGATTTAACCGCAGGATTAAAGCGCGGTCTGTCCTTCGTTTGTCACGAGAAACCACCCAAACGGTCACGGAAAGCGAAGTCATAACGCCGCGGAACCGGTACAGCGTGCCTCGCTAGGCGTGGATCGGCCACGAAATATGCTTATAGGTTTTTTCCTCGTGAGCCCGGAGACGTAGCACTCTTCGTGAATGGCTTGCCCGTACTCGTCGGTCTTGCTCTCTTCAAGCTCCACGGATCGTTGACAGATAACGCACTGTGGACGCCAGTCATTTTCGGGATATTTCAGAATGTGGGACATTGAGCCTCCTGGGAGAGGGCGGAGTCCCCACATTATCTTCGTGCCTGGATTCCTGTCTGTGCAATTTTGCTCACTTCTGTGCGGTAGCGTACTTCGCGCTTTGACGAGCCTTTCGGATTTGGTGCGGAGGCGGGTATTCTCCCGGCGAATGTCCTCAAATTGCTTAGTGGACGTAGTGAATCGGATGTTTGCTGGGGGCCTGTCCTGCGATGCACCATTCCCGCCCTTGAAAAGCAAATTCCTGTTGACCATTTCGATAGCCTGCCTGATGAAACGACACGCGTTCACTGTTCTAAATGCGGCCCAATTTGATGTATTTGAACGCCGCGCTTTTCACGACAGGGCCTGCCGGAAAGACGTAGGACGCTCCCTTGCCGATTTTTTCGAAGTGCGACCTAAAGGAAGACACGTCTACGTTCAGTGTTTCAACCTGAACCACGCGACACTTGGCGCATCTGACTGATAGAGATTCGCTTTTCCACGGGCGGGCTGCGTTCTGTCCCTTTGTGTGCTTAATGTTCCTCCAGAATGCCTTCGGCTGCGACGCACCGGAGCGCGCGGGGGCTGTTTTCTATCCGTTTTCCCTTTCGTGATGCCCGTGAAACGTTCCGCTCGTTGTTCTCACTATCGAATGCAGGACAAGGTAGTGGTCCCGACTTGACGGGTCGAACCGGAATCGAGCTTTTGGGAAACGGCAAATGAATCATCTTCTATGTAAGCTGTGGCGGAAGAACGAAGGCCAAGACATGGCTGAGTATGCGGCGATATTGGCTGTCATTCTTGTGCTGGTGGTCGGCACGATTCGGTTGGTGGGAAGCAATGCGAAGAGCGTGTTTTCGAATGCAGCCAGCTCAATTCAGTGACCTGTGCGGAGCCCCGATGACAGCAACTAGGTTGCAGCTGGGTGATTGAGGAGGGGTGTTTACCCGATAATTAGCGACTCACTCATGGTTTCCCGGTAGCGACTGCTTTGGAAGTATTCGCAACTAAAGGTTTGTGACGAATGGTGAACCAATGCGGCGATTCGAAGAGCTATGCTATTTGATTGCTATCGAGCGGGATTTGGAGAATTTTTCTGCTCTCGTGACGGAACTGAATCAACTCGACCCCACCCGCCGCCTACCAGTTATTTCAAAACAGCCGCCACCGAATTACATTCTGCAAAATTGATTGCCGCGCTTCTTCAGAGGAGCGTCTTTCTAGCTCCCTCCGCAGAATCATTGCCCTCCTAGGCTAGCGCATCGCTAAGAGCTTGACGTTCTTCGGGTGTACCACTCCGGTCCATCTGCAATTCATAAAGTCGGTTGTCACTGGCGACCTTTGCTGTCTGGATGCGATTTGGCAACTCGCCCTCGTCAGTTTCGACGAGGGCGGCTTTGTACACTTCTTCCCACACATATTCGGCACGCATATTATTCCTTTAGTCCCGGATGCGCTCGAACAGACGCAACGTCGCGGTCGCATCATGCCGGCCCCAGAGATCGGTAGCCGTTTTCGGCTCCAAGGCGACTGCGCGTTCGTCAATTTTCGCAAGGAACCGTCGCCCAAAAGGGCGCGGCGGAAGGATGGGAAAAACAACACAACAATTGTAGCAATCCGGAACGCCGTGGAGCTGAACACGAATACCGTGTTTTGATCTTTTGATCGCCGAGGGTGGAAAATTGATCGAAGGATCGAAACAGCTATCGGATCGACTCAAGTCTTTCGAAAGCCCAGGCCCGAAGAGGGAATCCGCCTCGCGCTTTCACTCACAACCAGCCAGGCCATTTCACTGGTTGAACGGAGTCGGCCAATTCTCAGTCGTTGTTTACGTAATGGCCCGCCCGATTGCGTCAATTGAGAGAGCGACCGCGCAACTGGGGACCTAACTGGCATTGCGAAACTTGGTGGGATCGTCTTGCTCTATCGACGGCAGCAAGGCTTGAGCTTTGAGAACTAGCTCGGACGCGGCCTGACTCTTAGAGACTACCGCGTCTATACCAGCCGCACGTGCTAGCCGTTCAACTTCGCTTCCTTCTTGTTGGGTGAATAAGATAATCAGCGTATCGGGCAACAGTTGCTTAAGCAGCGGTGCTGCATCGAGTCCGGTCATGACCGGCATAATAAGGTCCAAGATGATTAGGTCGGGTTTCAGTCTTTCCGCTTTCTCAATCGCGTCACGTCCGTTTTCTGCTTCTCCTGAAATTTCAAACTCAGGCTGGAATTCGAAAAGTCGGCGCACGAGGGAACGCACGACGGCGTTGTCATCCACAAGCAAAATGCGCTTCGCAGGCATTAGAGTGGCCACTATAGCGGAAATTGGATGCGCAAACAGACAGACTGGCTGTCACCTTTATTCCAGTCCGGGATAGCCTAGCTTTTCCTTCTGAATGGTCCGCAGAGTCCGCATAGCGTCAGAAATCGCTTGCTGCTCCGAGCGTCCCTGAGCGCTCCTGACCAATGCTTGCGACCGTAGAAAAAGGGCCGCTTCTGCGGCGTCCACGCGCTGTCGCAACGATTGGGGATCGCCTCCGAGAAGCGCAGCTTCAAACTCGCGCTGCCAGTGCGGATATTTTATGGCCGGGGATGGTGAAGTATCCTTGTCAGTCACTCCCGGAACCAATGCAGGCCGAGTGCCAATGGAGAACGGGCAGTGGTGATTCCTTAATTGCGTTTCGTCTTAGCAGCTTAACGGGGTCAGGGAAGCCTGAACGAGTCGCGATTCGCAGCACTCGCCTGGCCAAATTTCACCGGAGTGGTGGTTATGGGCCAGGGGGCGTTCTTAAAGGATCAGCACCCGTTGGGAGCCTCACTCGCTTGACAGGCTCCAAGCGTCCCCCGATTGGGCCTTATTTTGACGATGAAATACCGAATCGCAGACTCGGTTCGTGAGTTCGATTGTCGTTTCTACCTGCGACAAAGCGCCGATTAGAGCTGTCAGCGGGAACGACAAGGCTTTGCGCGTTTCGGGATTCAGAAACGCATAAATCACTTTAAGGGAGGGCTCGTATGCCATTTGGTACTCCTAAATAAAATATTTGTGAGGACTTGCCTCACATACTTCGATTCTCCGCCAGGAACACTGGTCGCCTCAATACGGCGGATTCCTAATTACGAAAGTCCAGTGTCCTGTTGGGAAATCGTCCTGCTACAATCGCCAAGCGCTAGTTTGGGCGATTTCCGGCAACAATATAGCTAACTGACTATTGCGTTAGGCGACAGGAAAGCGTGCGCCACCGGGCAGACAAGCTCGCAAGCATCGCACGACCAGCTATCCCATGAACGGCAAGACGAAGCGCCCGGTAAAGCCCTACTCAACCACTCAGCCAATGTGACAGACTGCCCGTCCACACTATCCGGTTTCGAGAGAGAAGCCTCGCGGCAGAGTCAAGCTCAACGCCGAACGGAAAAACAGAAGCCGCCCCCAACGCGCTGTGCACAATTGATCAGTCCAGCGGAGGGGGGTTGAGGTATTGTTGTGTTATTGAGGACAGTATCGTGCTTTCTCCCTCTGAAGAGCGGCTTAGGATTTTGTGGCTAAAGGCTGTGGCCACCACCGATCCTGCCGAGATAGACATCCTTCTATTGGAATTCAGAGATGCCCTGCATGAGCACGTCGGGCAACGCAGAGCAGAGGCCAAAAAGCTTGAGACAATGGCAAGCTGAAATAGAAAAGTTCCGATGCCAGTCGGGGCTTGGTTGTGCCGCGATCTGGTTCACAAACTCACAAACTGATGATCGTAATCATTTGGCAGCGAGCGATCGACCGACCCGCGATTTCCGTTTTTATCGCGGCGGTCAGGAGTCTTTCCGGGTGGTCGTTCGCCCATGTCGGCCAAGAAGTTCTCGACGAGTTCCTTCCGTACAAAAGAAAAAAGCCTACCCTCGGCGAGAGAGCGGGCATAAATCTGGATGCGGAGTCGTTTCCGGGCGCTCTCGGCTCAACCACACTTCGCGCAACCCTTCCGAGCAATGCTCCGGCGCTTTAGTCCGGGGTTTGAGTGTAAGCGCTTGATACTATCCAATCCTGCTAGCTTCGCCTGACAGCTTCACACGCGACGCACGAGCCACACAATCACCAGAATCACAATAATTGTTCCGACCACACCCATACCTAACATAGTCCCTCCAGTCGAACGTAAGTGTCAGACCAAACACGGGGGCCATACATTTGTCTCGCCATTCCGAAGGTACGCCGCTGATCCCGCCAGCGTCGGGATGGCAAGAAATCCGACGCTGACGCTTCCGACTGTAAACAAGGTCGCAGCAAACTTTCCGGCGAAGGGCCACACGGCTTCGGCGGCCCAGCGGGAAGTCTCGATGTGCGACCCCCTGGCCCTGCCACTCATTTCCTGCGAGGCCAACTTGGAAGTTACGCCGCCTTGTGAGCTTTCGTCGCCTTCTTTCGCGCGATGCCTGGCTTTTTCCGGGCCGATAACACAGTGTTTCCCGCCTGGTGTGCAGCTGTTACCACTTCCAGCTTAGGCTGTTTGGCAGCGCGATGATGACCATGGTGCAGCGGTTGGATGCGGGCAGCTTCTTCTTGGATCCGTTGTTGAGCGGCTTTATCTTTCTTGCGCTCGTCCTCAAGGTATGCGGGAATCGTTTTCGTTGTCATGGCCAGAGTGTGGCAGAACGAGCTCCTTCGAAACTGTCTAATTTTAGCCACTAAGCGACAATTCATGGGGTCGTCAAGAAGAGGCAGTGGGTTCAGCCCATGGCGTGATTTGACCCCTCAATTCTTGATTCCCTTTAAGGCTAGCGCTCTGCTGGAGTTCTCCCCGGATGAGCGCAAGTAAGGATTGCCTGTTCCAAAGCGCTTTCGCCGTAGCGCACCGAGTGTGGAGTCGGACGCGGCGTCAGCACCAGCTCGAACACTTTTTTCGATCTGTCCGATCTCTCGTCGCTATGGAAACCGTCTACCAGGCTCTAGCGCTTGTTCAGGAACATCGATCGCTGCGGAAAGCATGGCATGGGTGAGGGCATCATGGGGTAGGACCGTCGCCAGTGGACGAGCATTCCTGATTTCTTCAGTGGTGGGTGGTGTAAACCCATTGACGTAGTCGTTCCCCATGTCCTCATTTGAACGGACCAAGTTCAAGAACTCTTTTTTCTCTTCAGGAGACGAAAAGGAAAAAAGGAGCGCGTAAGCGTTGGCATCAGAATCGCCGACGAATGCTAGGCCGCCCGTTTGAAGCTAGATCGGTTAGATGCGGCCGTTGTGCTCAGAGACGTTGCTGCATTTGCCGGGCCCCCGGGGGAAGATGGCCTCTCCGAATGCCGTGATCCGGACCAGCAAGCTTGACGCCGACTAGTGGCTCAACGACGCGAACGAAAACGCGGCTCCCGTGTTTCTACGGCGATGTTCGAAGGAGATCGGGCCTGGTTGAAACCTTACATAGACGGCAGCCGATTCCTCCCGTTCGACCCCACAACCTCGCCGGCGTGACCTCCTTGTACCCTTGTACAAGTCGACGCAGTGTCTACCAACCCAGAGGGTTCGCCCTCCTTTTCAACACGGTCAGAGGGGTCTTCGTTACCGATCACAGCCTCGGCCCTCAAAGCGGTGCTAGCATGTCCATAAATGTTTGCGGGACCATTAAGGCCAATTAAGAGTCCGGACAGAAGAGGACACCTCTCGGAACCAAGTTCTGCCGATACCTCAAAAGTGTTAGGAAAAGGTTCCAAGCACCGGGGATTCGTACAAGAGGTAAAGCCCTTATTCTAGCGACCACTATTTGGGGCGGTTGCTGCTCCAAATGTTCTCGACTTTTCCGGAGAATGATCGAAAACGTGCAAGGAGTTCCGCGGGGCGTGAACCATAGTCGGAGGCGAAACTGAGTCGCACATGAAGACCCCATTCAGCAGGGCGAGGCAATGGCATGGAACGTAATGAAGACTTGCAACGCGGTTTGCTGTTGAAGCTGCAGTTAACCAGCAATCCCAGCTTGCTCTGTGCGGTGCGGGGGGCTGTGGAACGACTGACGGAATCATTGGGTTTTTCCGCGCCGGAGTCCCGGGCGGTCACGCGCGCTGTCGACGAAGCGCTGACGAATATCATACGGCACACGTACTTCGGCAGGGAGGACCAGCCGATTGAGGTACTTTTCCGCTCGGTGCGAGAGGACGATCCTCGATCTGTCGAAGGGCTGGAAATTGTGTTGTGCGATCGCGGGCCGGCCATAGATCCGGAGCGCATGTGCCTCCGCACATTGGAAGAAATAAGGCCGGGCGGACTTGGGTTACACTTCATCCGACAAAGCATGGATATCGTCGAATACAACCGTGCGAACGGGACCAACCGTCTCCGCCTGGTCAAGTTCGTCCACACGCCGCAGCCGGATGGGAATACGTAAGAGCGTGAAGGAGGAGATATTGTGCAGATTTCAAGCCGGGAACTCGATAAAACCGTCATTTTCGACGTGTCGGGAGACATCGATCTCGCGAACTCACCGACCGTTCGAAAAGTCCTCTTGCGCGAAGTCCGTGAAAAACGTACGCCGCGGGTCGTGATAAACCTCAGCGAGGTGCGGTATATCGATAGTTCCGGCGTGGCCTCTTTGGTCGAAGGCTTAAGAGCATCGCGGGACGTCGGTTCGCGCCTTATCTTGTTTGGATTGAGCACCTCGGCGCGTGAAGTGTTGCAGCTTTCGCGTTTGCTCAAGATTTTTGAGGTTTACGACAACGAAGAGCAAGCGCTGGCGGGCTAAGAATTTTTGGTTCAGGGCGGTTGATTTTCTGGGAATTTCAGAGAATTGAGCTAGAGAATAGAGATGCAATTCGTGTCACAAATTGGCGGGAGCGTGACCAATGGCCTGGCCTACGTCGGTTCTCTGGCCTCGCTTGGGGGCCGCGCGGCCTATTACACCTTCGTGGGACCGTTCCAGGGCAAGCCGCTGCGTCTGCAGCGCGCCATATCGCAGGCCATGGACGTGGGCGTCCGGGCTTTGCCGATTCTCTCTCTGATTACATTTTTTATAGGATTGATTCTCGCGCTCCAGAGCGCGTATGAACTCCGGCGGTTTGGAGCGATGAACTATGTCGCCACGGCCGTCGCGATTTCGATGTCGCGGGAACTTGGGCCGCTTATCACGGCCATCGTCGTGATCGGCCGTTCCGGCTCGGCCTTCGCGGCGGAAATCGGCACCATGAAGGTGACGGAGGAGATCGATGCACTGGAAACGATGGCTATCAGTCCCATCCGTTTCTTGGTCACGCCGAAATTTCTCGCCATGATTGTGATGCTACCTTGTCTCACGATCTGGGCCAACGCGATGGGCATTCTGGGTGGATCGCTGTTTGGCGTCGCCCAGGCAGATTTTACGTTTGTCCGTTATATCCAAGCCTCGCTGGATTCTCTTTTCCTGCGCGATATCTCGACCGGACTGGTCAAGAGTGTGATGTTTGGGATTACCATAACCGCCGTGGGTTGCCAAGAGGGATTGGCGACGGGAGCGGGCGCCGAGCAGGTCGGGCGCTCGACGACAAGAGCGGTCGTGATGTCGATTTTCCTTGTAGTGCTCGTGGATTTGGTTTTTACAGGCCTGTTCTTTTTCGTGAGCGGCAGTTAGGAGACGCAACCTTGCCCATGGTAACGGAAAACGCGGATTCGCTCGATACACAAGTTATGATCTCTGTGCGCGACCTGCGCGTGAGTTATGGCGAGGTCGAGATTCTGCATGGCATCACGTTTGAGGTGAAGCACGGCGAAACGCTCGTGATCCTGGGAGGCTCCGGTTCCGGGAAGAGCACGCTCTTGCGGACGCTGGTGGGTCTGGAAAAACCGAGCTCCGGAGAAATTTGGATCAAGGGCAAAAACATCGCGGCGATTTCCGACCCAGAAATGGACGAGATTCGCAAGAAGATTGGCATGTCGTTTCAGGGCGGAGCGTTGTTTGGCTCGATGAGCGTCGGCGAGAATGTGGGGTTGCCGCTGCGGGAGCACACGAAGCTCGAGGACTCGACCATCGAAATCATGGTGCGGCTCAAGTTGGAGCAAGTGGGGCTCGAGGGGTTTGAGTATTACATGCCGTCGCAGCTTAGCGGTGGCATGAAGAAACGCGCCGCCGTCGCTCGCGCTCTGGCCATGGACCCGCAGATTCTTTTCTTCGATGAACCGTCGGCGGGATTGGACCCGATTATCGCAGCCGGCATCGACCAGTTGATCCTGGAATTGAAGCAAGCGTTCCGCATGACCATCATCGTAGTCACACATGAATTGGCGAGCGCGTACTTGATCGCAGATCGCATGGTGCTGATCGACAAAGGCCGTGTCGTCGCCATGGGGACGACGGCGGAGATGCGCGCGAGCACGCAACCGCGCGTGCGGCAATTTCTGGATCGTGTGCCCGAGCCGGAAGTGGCGGACGAATTGGATTATCTGCAGATGCTCACGCAAGACCGCCGTTTGTGATGAGCCTCAGCAGGGAGAAGAGGACGTGATGTCTGAAAAGCGCGACCGGGTTTTCGTGGGGCTCTTTGTACTGATTGCTGCGGCGGTTCTGATCGGCATGGTTTTCGCCATCTCCGGAGCGTTTGGCCGCACTTCGAAGACCTATCACGCTTACTTTCCCTTCGCAGGCGGGCTGGAGCGGGGTGCGACCGTCCGCTATGCGGGAGGCCCCAAAGTGGGCCGCGTGGAGAAACTGGCGATTGACCCGCAAAATCCTGCGCGCATCGACGTAGTTTTTAGCGTGCAAACGGATCTGCCCGTCAAGACGGACAGCCATGTCAAAATCATGAGTGTCAGTCCCTTAGGAGACAACCATCTGGAGGTTCTCCCGGGCGGCGCACAAACTGCGCTCGCTCCTTCAGGTTTCTTATTGCCCTCTGACACTTACCTGGATTTTAACGTCCTTACCGCGCAGATCAATGACCTCGCTCCGCAAGCAAAGCTACTCATTCAATCGCTGAATGATCGCGCAGCAGACTTGAAAGTTACGGTCGACCGCGTCAACGAACTTTTGAGCGCCGAGAACCGAGCGAATATTTCCGCCACGCTTGCGGGCACGCGCGGCCTGATTGAAGAAAACCGTCCGCAGATAAAATCCACGATTCAGCACTTGGACAGCGTGAGCCAGAAGCTGGAGCCGCTTCTTCAGGACCTTCACAAGGACAGCGAAGAAGCCAACCAGGCGCTCACTCACTTGGACGCCGTCCTGGGGGAAAACAGTGGCGATGTGCGCCAGTCGGTGATCGAGCTTCGGAAATCCTTGACGACGCTTACGGATATTACCGGGCGGCTGGACCAAACCCTCGACGTGAACACGGAAAATATCGACGAACTCCTGGATAATTTCCGCAGCGTCTCCCAGAATCTGAAGGAATTCACGAACACGATCAAGAGGCGCCCTTACACTCTCATTCGCGCGACAAATCCGCCCGATCACAAGCCGGGCGAGCAGCAATGAAGCGGGAAAATCACCAGCTTATGACGAGACGCACGGAACTGCCGCATGCCCGTCGGGAACGCCTAGTCTTACCGACGAGAAGGAAAATCACTCTCTGGGTGCTGGTGCTGGCTCTGGGCTTGGCGGCCGGGTGCGGCACCGCCCGGCCAAGCAAGTATTATCAGCTCACTGTTCCCGGCAACATCGTGCCTGCGGTCGATTCAAATCCCATTCCTGTCACGCTTTTGATTGGCCCCTTAATGGGTCCCGCGCTTTACCGCGAGGACCAAATCGTTTACAGCTCCGGCGGCGAGAGCATGGGGACTTACGAGTATCAACGCTGGTCTGAGCCTCCTACAGAAATGATCGCAGAAGTTATACTGCGGCAGTTCCGCGCCTCCGGCCATTATCGGGGAATTTATACTTTGCGAAGCGCTATCCACGGAGATTTTCTTTTGCACGGGCGTCTCTATGATTTCAAGGAAGTCTCAGGAAGCGCGCTCGTGGGTCGCGTCACCATGGAACTCGAGCTTCGCAACATCAAGACAGGCACCACGGTGTGGACGCACTTTTATACGCATGACGAGCCTTCGAACGGAAAAGAAGTTGGTGCGGTGGTTGCGGCCCTCGACAAAAATGTGCAGCAAGGCATAGCTGAATGCCGCGCCAGCCTCGACCAATATTTTGCGGAGCATCCGCCAGCGCAGCCCGCACCTTAGTTTTTTGGCTGGGATTTCGGGACCTTTGCTAAAGCGCTCTCATCCGGAGAGCCGCAGCGTCAGCAGCGTGACATCGTCCTCGAGCTCCGAGCTTCCCCGGTGAAGCTGCACGCCCTCCAGCAAAGCCGAAGAAAACTCGGCTAGCCGGACTGGTCCGGGCAGGTTCGCCAGAGTCGCTTCCGCTAATTGCAGGAAGCCTCTCGGGCTCAGTTGATCGCCCTTGGGCGACCGCACTTCGGTGGCGCCGTCGGAAAACGCCAAAATCATGTCACCCGGCTGGAGCCGAATGCTCTGCTCGCTGTACAACTCGCCAGTGACGAAGCCGAGGGGCAGATTTTCCAAACCTTCTCCAATCTCAAGAAACCTGCTCTCGCTCCCGCGCCAGAGCAGCATTCGAGGGTGAGCCGCGTACGCATAATTAAACTCCTTCGTACCGCCGTCAAATGTGCCCGTCACCACGGTTGTCAGTTGCAACGCTCCACTCGACTTCTCGGAGTCCAGAGTAAACTTGTCATTCAACGCCGCCAGCAGCCCCGCCGTGTCGCGAATATCCTGGAATTTGTGCAACAAGCGATGGACGTGCCGCGCGACTCGGCTTGCCACATACCCATGCCCCACGCAATCCGCCAATACCACCCGCGCGATGTTGTCGCTGCACGAGAATACCGCGGAAAGGTCGCCCCCACGCTTTCCACCCGACGGCACGGCGATGACGTCCGCTTCCAGCCCGGCCAACTCCAGGGAACGATGGGCTCTCTCGTTACCGGCCCAGAGCTCCATGCAGCCGAAGGGACGCGCCGCCGACGTCGTGCACGCAACCTCTTGACGTTGGATTTTCTTGAGCTTCATCGACATATTTGATGCGCGCATTCCCCGAATCGCTACTCGGACGAGCGAAGCATCCCCATCCCTTCCGGCTCTTACAGGGCCCAGGTGAGCGACCCGGGCCTTGTAAATACTACGTGAGTCTCTACGCCATTTCTCTTCACGGCGGTCACACGGGTTCAAATCCTCAAGGTGGTATTGGAAGGGCGTAGCCTGTGCCATCGCTTAATTTCGATTCCTGCCTCGCTTGCCGCAGGTTTGATGTGGTGCTGCATGATTCGACTCCCAAGTACGGTTGTTTGCCATTCATTTTCGGGCTAGCGAAGATGTCACTGTTCTCGGCATAGGGGGTCTCCTGTCGCCAAGCCAACAGTTCATCAAGAAGGAGTCATCGTCCAGGGGAATCGAGTTCTTGGACTTCTCTGTCGACGATCCGCCCAGAGCTGACCGGGCGTTTCCCAGAACGCCGTTTGGGCCTGCGCTCCTCACATTTGGGAGACTCGAACGCGCTGACCGTGCCCTTTCAAAGGGACTGTACTTTGCGGGCGCTCTCGGCGCGCGCTAAGAACTCCGCCATGTTCTGGTTTTTGGCAGCGTGGCACGCCCATCCTTCCGCAGTGGCGTTCCAGCGATAATCTCGAACCGTCATATCGATGCCGTGGTCAATGAGAAACTGCGCTGCTTCATAGTTCCCGCGGATGGCGCATTCGTGCAAGATGCTAGCTGGCTCATGCGTGCTCCAGTTGGTGTTGATGTTGGCTCCGCGCTCCAACAGGAAAGACGCAATCTCAAAATGCCGGTTCATGCACGCCCAGGCCAGCGCTACGTCCAGTATGTGTTGCGCGTTGGCGGGGGTCCAATGCAGGTTTCGCAAAACGGAACAATCGTTGGCAGGGTAATGCTGACCGAGACTCCCCAACCTCGGCCGGCCGGCCTCACCAAACCAACCCCTGACTCGCGCGAAGTCCCCTACTCCGGCCGCGTGGCAGAGATCATCGGGCAGCGGCCAAATCGGGGTCAAAATAGGAATGAGATGCGCCTTCCCATATTCCAGAGCGAACACCAGCGCGGACGAAGGAGGGCGCCTCATCGCTAGCGCGGGAGCGAACTCCAGCAGCCGTAGGATAAGGGGTGCGCGATCTTTCAATACCGCTCGCTCTAATAGTTCCACCTGCAGCGCCACATTGGATTGGCCGAGCAGATCGGGTTCCCGCTCTAACCACCGGCTGAACTCTTCGAGGTCATTTTCATCGATCGCCGCTAGCAGTTCGTTCATAACGACCGTCTGCCAGGGACCTCCGTACTCTTGTGGATGTTCGGCCAAGTAGTCGATGAACCCGCTTCTTCCACGCCATTTCTCCACTCGTCGCGCGAGCGCGGGGTCGAGCTCGATGCAACGGTCGAGGAGGAGAGCGGCGACCGCCCGCTGCTGAAAACGGCAGGCACAGAGAAACGCCTGCGTGACGGCGGCGGCATCGCCACCGGGGCGGGTCCGTGCGGACTCAAGCCAATCGCGTACGCCGTCGTCACCAAGTGCGGCGAGAACATCGAGCCTGCGTGGCAGAACACCCTTGCGCGAAAGGAGCCGCAACACTCCCTTGGCGCGGGCGCGAATTGCGTCTTCCCATATCGCCGGGTTCGCGATGGCCCCAGCGTCTAAGAGAAAGTCGGCGCATTCGAGGCGTGTGAACATCTGCTCCCGGTAAGGATCGCCGCTGTCACCAAACGAGCCGGTGGCAAAACGAAGTAACGATTCTCCGGAATCGCCACGCCACGATAGAAGCGCTGGATACTCCCGAACCAGTTGCGTCAATCGCTCGACGCTGTTGTCGTGGATGGCCCGCTCTGCCTCAGTGGCAGCCCACTCCAGGCCTTCGCCTTCCCGGCGGAGCACCGCCGCGCGAAGATCCCGCCAGCCTGCGAAGCCATATTCTCGGGCGAGCACAAGTTGGGCGTCTCGCAGCGATAGAGGAAGGATCGAAGCCGGCAGTTGGGCGTGTATACGGGCCACAGCACCGGGGTCGCTAGCGGCCACCTGGCGGACCAGTTTCTTTGCCTGCTTCCGGATGGACTCAAAGGATGATCGAGAACGTAAAAACTTCGACGGGGTCACAGGACCTCCTTTCATATTTGCCAGTGTCCCGCTGATACCAGGCTGAAAGAAGGTAACGGCGCGCCTCAAACGAAAACAGGTGGGATGTTTCCCTTGCCGCGGGTAGGAGACGCCCTGTTAGCGCACTAGCCCAACCATATCCGGCTCCGTCGAGCTTGTCAATCCGTTCCGCGTAATCGGCGCCAAACGGACCGAGAATGTGCGGCGCACCTTGCACCAACAGCGTTCGCAGGTAAGGATCGCCACCCTTGCTGATGTGCATCTGCGGCTCGCTCTGGCCGAAGTTCCTCCGTCCCGGGTGCAGTCTCAGATCGCAGCCTAATCCAAACTTTATCGGGGGTGAGGTATTCCGATTCTAGTTCTTTGCCTCTTCTTGGGTACCTTAAGGTTCGAGGGTTGGACTCGCTTGTTGCAGCGCCAACATACCCCCAGATCATTTAAGAATGGACCCTTGTGCGGAGAAAAATCCTGTGTATAATACGTGCCGCTTAAGGATTTTCGCCTAGGCAGAGCATCATCAACCGCCTTCCCCCCAACGGACAGATTCCCGATCGAGTCGTACATACACCTGGAGAACTATCTGGAAATACCTCGTGTTTGTGCAGGTACGAGGAGCGCGAATATGAAACTGTGCCACTATCCAGCTTCGTGCCGACGATTGGCGCCGATTGCTGTTTTTAGGCCCCTACTCTTTTGCCGCTTCGCGCTGTTGCTGTCTTGCCTTTTCGGCGTGCCAGCTCATGCCCAGGAACCGGGACAGAATGTCAACATGGTGTCGGGCACCGTATGGCCCTATGGTGACCCATTCCTGGAAAGGCAGGATGAGCCGAGTATTGGTGTATCGACGCGGAATCCGCTGCACCTGCTGGCGGGCGCCAACGACTATCGCACGGTCGATCTGAACCTGCCTGAAGTTGAACCAGGCGACCCGCTCTTAAACACCCCAACGGGAGAGCCGTGGGTCGGAGAGTACATATCGATCGACGGCGGTGCGCACTGGCAGAGTACGCTGCTGCCTGGCTATCCGCAGGATACGTCTGTCCGTGGGTTGAGCTCGCCACTGCACGGTTTCACCACGGCCGCTGACCCAGTCATAGCTTCCGGCACAAACGGAATGTTGTACTACGGTGGCATCGCGTTCGACCGCGGCTCGAACCTCGGGCTCGTCTTCGTTTCACGTTTCATTGATCTGAACAATAAGGAAAACGGCAACATCGCCGAGGACAGTTATCCGATTCGCTACATCAATACCGTGCCCGTATCCCATGGCACCAATTCTCCCGCACAGTTCCTCGACAAACCCTGGATCGCGACCGACATACCTCGCGGCAGCAGCACCTGCAGCTTTTCGGTGACCCAGGCCGATGGAACGGTGGTCGAGCAAACGATTCCTGCGGGGAACGTCTACCTCGCATACGCGGATGTCGCCACGAGCAGCACTGGCGTGCAGACCGGCACGATTTATTTCAGCCGCTCCACAAACTGCGGAACCAGCTGGAGTTCACCGATTGCGATCAGTAAGGGATACGCCATCAGCCAAGGCGTAACGATCCAAATCGATCCTGAGAGCGGCATTGTTTACGTCGCCTGGCGCGTGATCCACAACACCCCAACATCGAATGACGGCATCGCGATTACCGCTTCGCTCAATGGTGGCCAGAGTTTTCTGCCCGCGATCACCCTTGTGAGTTTGCCGCCGTTTAATGCAAACGAGCCGACGGCTCACGCTTTCTTTGATCAGAACACGACGGAAACCAGTTTCCGAACGACCGCCTATCCTGCCTTGGCGGTTGCCGATAGCGGCATTCCGCTTATTCCCGGTCCTCTTTATCTGGCATGGTCGCAGCGCGGAGAAGGACCGAATGGGGAAGCCCGCATCATGATGCTAGCCATCCCGGGGAACGCCAGTTTCACCCCCGGCGGTTTCCAACCGCCAACACCCTTTCCTATTGATAATGGCGCAGTGACGAATGATCTCGGGGGAACATTTCCTGCATTGACGGCAGGGCATCAGGTGATGCCCATCATGACTTTCAATCAGGGCAAGCTGATGGTGCTCTACTACGATCTGCGCCAGGATCACAGCATCGGCGAGTTCACCCCGAATATTCTTGACGGTCTGTTTATGCCCGATAGCAATGGAAATTTCTTCGAAGAGTCGCGCTACCAGATAGAAGATTTTCCTACCACGGCCTATTCGCCTTACTTTATCGATGACTCGGGCCTGACCGTCCGACGGCACACGATCGACCTGGTGTTGGCGCAATCGAACGGAGGAAGCGGCGTTCCAAAGTTCGACTATGTCCGCATCTCGCACTACGATTTCGGATTGTTTGAAGGAGAAGCCACTGGTGAGACCGCGCCATTTCATCAGCTCAAGTTTGATCCCCCAAACTTGCCGATGTTTGAGGAGGGCGAGGGAGCGTTCATGGGCGACTACATCGGGATAACGGGACAGCCGTTTGTTCTGGTCAAGTGTGGTAGTTCCCAATGCTGGACGTACAACAATCCATCGCCTCCAGGGGTCGCGGGTACAATATTTGCCGCGCCGAAACCGGCTCCAAGTTCAGCGGTTCACATCGCGTCCTGGACCAGCAATCAGGACGTTATTCCGCCGGCCAACGGACAGTGGGACACCTACACGGCGATCGCAAGCGGGCAGAGTGTGTACAACCCCGGTACGACCGTGCCGTCATGTCAACCAGGGAATGAAGGCGATCGCAACCAGAACGTTTACGAGAGCCGGATCAGTCAGGGGCTTTTGGTTTCATCGCCACAAGTTTCGAAGCCGCTGAGCTCCACGATCGAGCGTGGGTTTGTGGTACTGGTTCAGAACCAGACGAGCGGTCGATCCACGCCTGCAGGCTTAGTAAATTATTTTCGTCTGACGATTGCCAACCAGCCGGTGAACGGATTCGCGTCCTTTGCGCAGTTCGTGCCGCCAAGCCCCCTTCCAAGACCGCCGTTCCCCACCACAAACAACGGAATAATTTTCCCTCTGACAAGCGTCGACGTGGCCATCGCACCTCACACTGGCGTGGCACGAACTATATTTGCGGTTTCGAGCAGCGCAACCGCTAACATCCTGGTCAACGTGAACGAGATTACTGGTCTGGGCGGCACTGTGCTCTCCGGAGGGATGTCCGCTTTCATTCTTCTCAATGCCGACGGAACTGTCCCGGCAAACCTGGTCGATCCCAACGGAGAGACTGGAAGCAACAGCATCACCGATGTTGAGCTTTACAATCCCAACGTCAGTGCTCCGAACGTCAGTGCGCCAAACGTTTCAGCGCCGAACGTTAGTGCACCCAATGTAAGCGCACCAAACGTTTCTGCTCCCAACGTCAGTGCACCCAATGTAAGCGCGCCGAACGTCAGTGCGCCCAATGTCAGTGCCTATGGAGTTGCTAATCCCAACGTCAGTGCCCCGAATGTGAGCGCCCCAAACGTCTCGGCGGCGCCGCCCTCCGATGGCACTTATACCGTCACCAATACAGGCAATACCACCGCCTCCTATAACCTCGCGCTGACCGGTTCGACTGCCTACCCGCTCCAGTTGTTGCTGTCGCAGCTTTATATGACGCCGCAAACCGACGGAAACTGCAACCTCATCACACAGCAGCAGAACATTACGCTGGCAAATGTTCCCAATGTACCACTCACTCCTGTAAATCAGTTGCCGAATCCAAACGTGAGCGCCGCGCCGGTGACCGAGCCGACGTTCTCGTTGGCACCCGGCGACACAGCCTATATCACCATTCGCGGCAATGTGGATATTGCCACGATGCAGCAGATCGTTAACCAAGTCTCGCCGGTGATCGTGCCACAGGCAGTCAACAGCAACAGTACGTCAACAACGCCGCCCCCAATATATGCGCCGCTTACGATTGTTACGACGCTTCTGCCTCCCACCGATCGCAACGATCCAGGTTACTCGTTACAATTGCTAGCTGCGGGTGGCAAGACCGGAACGTATACATGGTCGATTACCTCCGGTGCGTTGCCTCCAGGAATCAATTTGAGTCCCTCAGGCTTGGTCTTTGGCCAAGCGACCACGCCCGGAAGCTTTCCGGTAACGATTCGGGTCGCGGACACAAATTCACCGCAAGATAGCGCTTTGCAGAGCTACATCTTCAATGTTAGTGTGACGCCGCTGACGGTTCAGTTCGTCATGCCGCCGCCCGACGGGGTCGTGGGCCAGTCCTACGTGGCAACCCCATTGAGCGTGACCGGTGGAACAACTTCTTACGGTTGGACCGCTACAGGGTTGCCGGCGGGCCTGTCCCTCAATCCGAGCACCGGCCAAATTACCGGAATTCCGACTACCGCCAATCCTGCGGGTTCCACCGTGGTTGTTACCGCGACGGATTCCGCGACACCGGCGGAATCGCAGTCTTACACCACCACGATCCCCATCGGGGCGGTCATTCAGGTTTCTCCGCCCACTCTGCCAAGTGGAACGATTGGTGTTCCCTACAGCGCGCAACTCACGGCCACGGGCGGCATTGGGACCCTGGTATTTGGCTCTCCGGCACTGCCGAGCGGCGGAACGTTGCAGAGCAATGGACTGATTGCGTTCACAAACCCACAGGTGGCCAGCGTGAGCTTCACCGTCTCAGTTCACGATCAGGCAAACCCGACGCAGACCGTTAGCGCCAACTACACGATTCAATTCGCGGTGCCCCCAGCACCAACATGCAGCCCGGTACCTCGACCGCCGCTGGGCTGGTATCCGTTCAACGGCAACACGCTCGACATCCGTGGAGGCAGGCCTGGCACATTACAGGGCGCGTACACTTTTGTACCGGCCGAGGTCGGCCAAGGGTACAAGCCCGGCATAGCTGGCAGCGTCATCACAGTGCAGAACGGCCAATTCCTGGAACCAGTTAATCTGACTGTCGGTGCGTGGATAAGAGTCGATCACATCGACGCCGTTCCTTTCATGCCAATTGTGTGGCAAGGCGACCTCTCAGGTGACACCAGCAGCACACAGTACGCTCTGGCGGTTGAAGGTACATCTGCGTTTGTCAGCAGCAACCCCCACCCTACGGTCTTCGGTACGCCCGGGGCCGGAAAGATCGTGGTTATCATCACAAATGGCAGCACCGAGATAGATGTCTTCTCGAACACCGTGCTAACTGCTGGTGTTTTCAATTACGTTGCGTTTTCAGACGCCGCCAGTGTCAATCTCTGGGTCAACGGAGTACTGGACACTCAGACCACATCTGCACTGCCAGTATCGACTTCAACTGTCTACCCATTCCAAATTGGAGGAATTTTGAATGGTTCCGCAATCTTCGACGGCGTCATTAACCAGTTGCAGATTTGGGGCACGCCTCTGACTACAGCCCAAGTCGCCGGAATCTATGCTGCTGGCGCAGCCGGAGAATGCCAGAACCTGTGGTTTACCGAAGCCGGTGTCAACAAGGTTGGAATGATTTCGCCGAGTTCGCCGAACGCAAGCAGTGACTTCTCAACCCCGACCTCTCCCAGTACCCCATACGGTATCGTGGCGGGACCGGACGGGAATGTCTGGTTTACCGAACACACGCCGAACAATATCGGCGTGCTCACATTCCTCGGCGGGGGTTCGGGCATCGGCGAATACCCGATAGCATATCCGCCGGCGTTTGGGACCAGCAGCCAATACGGAGCCTACGGAATTACCAGCGGCCCCGATGGGAACCTGTGGTTCACAGAAGCCAACAGTCCAGAGGACACGAGCTTCGTGGGCTACATCAGCACGAGTGGAACGATCCAGACGTTCTCGATCGGTACAGACCTGGTGCCGCAAGGCATCACGCCCGGGCCCGACGGAAACGTGTGGTTTACCGAATATGGGATCGGAACGAATCCGGTCGGGAATATCGGCAAGATTTCACCCTCTGCTCCAACGAGTGTCGGTACCTATCCCACTCCAACCGTAAATAGTGGGCCGGAAAGTATCACGATAGGGCCCGATGGCAATCTCTGGTTTACTGAATTCCTGGCCAACCAAATTGGCGTGATCACCACCGGCGGTAATGTTGTTCATGAGTACCCGATTCCGACGCCTAACGGTGCCCCGTTTGGCATTACGGTAGGGCCAGATGGGAACGTCTGGTTTACTGAATCCAACGGCAACAAGATTGGCCGGATCACGACGGGCGGGGTGGTCACCGAGTTCCCGATTCCAACTTCCGGCAGCTATCCTCAAGGCATCACGAACGGACCCGAAGGGAATCTGTGGTTCGTTGAATCGACAGGAGGAAATATTGGCCGGATTACACCGAGTGGGGTGGTCACCGAGTTCCCGGCTCCGACGCCGAGTAGCGTTGTATGGGGCATCACCCTGGGGCCGTGATAGGTCGGGGGAAAGAGACGGCGAGACACGAATCCTCCCAAAAGGATGGAGGGAACATCGATCCGCTAATTCGACTTCACACGGCCGCGGGCATCTGCAAGCAGCGGATCCTGGCCGCCGTTCTTTATGGCGATGAAAGCATTGTAAGAATCCGAGGCAGCCGAGCTTTTAAGTCCTTCCTGCGCGCGGCCGAGATAGTAGTACACCGGCGGGAACAGATAATACGTCGGCGATTCATCCAGGAATAGAGCAGTTGCTTCTCCACGGCGCTTCATGCACGTCTCCAATTCCGAATCTGCCTCAGCAAATGCCCCCCGCTCGACGTAAGCGCGGCCGGAATCGAAGCGGCCCATCCAGGTGTCCGCGACGTTGCGCGACTCGAGAAACAATTTGAGAGCTTCCTGGGGTTTGCCGTGCTTGAGCTGGATCTCGCCTTCCACCAATTTGCCGTACGCTTGAGGATCCGCGTCCAAGCGGCCACTCAGATCCTGGGCAATTGCAACTGCCTTGGCCTCCTGGTTCGCGCCAAGGAAACCACGCGCTGCCCAGAACTCGATCGGGACTTCGTGACTCGCTGCCAGCGCACGCTCCGCCGCTCTCGCCGCTTCCGTGGGATTGCCTGCCAATAACTGCGCTTGCGCAAGGGTGGCGAGTTTAACTGCCGCTCCATCCGGATTCTTGTTGGCCGTATCGTCGGTAATACCCGCCTCAAGAATTCTGATCGCATCGGAAGAGCGCCCCTGGTAAAGGGCGATGTCGGCCAGACCAACCGCGGCGGCGGAAGTGCCATCCGGCCCTGAGCCTTTCACTCGACCGTAAGTCGCAGCGGCCTCGTCAGGATGGCCAAGTGCCAGCTGCGGGACTGCGGTGCCCACATACCCGAGCACGAGAGTGGGGTTCATCTCGATCACGCTGTGTTGTTCTCGAATGGCACCCTCAAAATCCCCGGCATACATTGCATAGAGACCAACATTGTTTCGCTGGATTGTATTGCTGGGGTAGATCTCTACGGCGCGCGTACCTAGTTCCAGCGCGCGAGCCATGTCGCGGCGGTAAAAATAGGCGAGAGCCAGATTGGCCAGTCCTGTGTTATCGGCAGGGTACTTGGCTACAAGGTGCTGCAGTTCTTCAAGCGCCTTTTCCGGTTTACGGGTAACCAGATAGTAATCGGCCCGACTTCTATATTTCTCGCGCTCACTCATGCTGTCGATTTTGGACAGCGCCAGGCTGAAATATTTTTCCGCCTGCTGCGGTTGCTTCATGTTGTTGTAAACGACCGCCAACACGACGTAAGCCCGGCCAAGCTCGGGATCAAATTGCAGCGCCTTCAACGAGTGCTCGATGGCACTGTTGTAATTGCCGGTGAACTGTCCCTGTTGGGCCAAGCCATATTCGTGCGCGGCATCCAATGAGCGCGTGGTGTAGGTCTCGGCTGCTGCTAATTGGACCGATTCCGGAGTCTGATCCCCAAGAGTTTTTCTGATGCCGCCAGCCAGTTTGCCAATCGCCACGAGAACGTCCTGCTTTGCAACCCGCTCTGACTCCCTAGTGAGGACCTTTCCGGTAATTCCATCGACGGCACGAACTGTAAGCCGATAACCACTGGGTTCGGAGTTGATAGACCCAGAGACCACAATATTGATGCCTTCGCGAGTGGCCACCAATCTTGCGAGTTGCTCATTCAACTGAGTGGCCCCAGGCTGCAGTTTGGCAGCGATTCTGTGCGCTGCGCCGCGATTGAAGGAATTGATGAACGATGCGCCCTCCATGGCGACGCTGAAGGCCGGCTCCAGAGTCTCGTCGAACACGGGATCTGCCGTGTCGTTGCTGAAATCCGCAACCAGGATGCTTACGGGCGAATGTGGACCGCTTGCGGTCTTCCAGATCGTGCTCTTGACCAACACAAATATAGCCGCCAGCAGCAGAATGCCCAGCATGGCAGTCAGCCATCGGTAAATCGCGGGTGCGGGGGGTGATCGCCGCACCACGACCGTGGAAGCACTGCTATTCGAGGGCTGATACACTTCGAGTTCGGCCAGCAGTTCGGCCACACTCTGATATCGATTCCGAGGTGCGGGTTCAAGGCAGTGGCCCACGATGTTGCTTACAGTCCGCGGAATCGCCTTATCAACGACGCTCGCGGGAACGGCGCGTTCCTGGCTACGTTTGAGCAGGCTTGCCATAGCGCTTGGAGCTTCGAAGGGGATTTTGCCGGTGAGCAGTTCGTAAAAGATTAGTCCAGCGGCGTAGATGTCCGATGTAGTATCAAGATCCTGACCTTTGGCCTGCTCGGGAGACATATATTCGAGGGTCCCCATAATCGCGCCCGTTTCGGTCAGTCCGCCTGTTTGAGCGGAGCGTGCCAGGCCAAAATCCATAACCACCACTTTGCCCAGCGCGTCGCGCATCACGTTCGAAGGCTTTAAGTCGCGATGGATGACGCCCTCGGAATGACATGCGTCAAGCGCGCGACAAATCTGCTGCATCATGCTCACAGCTTCCGAGGGTGGAAATTTCCCAGCTCTCCGCAATATGCTCTTCAGGTCTTCACCATCGACATACTCCATCGTGATGAATTTCACGCCGTCGGCATCGCCAATGTCATAGATGCGCACCACATTCTTGTGCGTGATCTGGCGGGCGACAACTAATTCCTGCTTGAATCGCTGGAGAACCTCGGGATTCGACGCCAGTTGAGGACGGATCACTTTGAGAGCGACCAGGCGATCGACCTCGATGTCGCGCGCCTTGTAGACAGCGCCCATGCCGCCTTCGCCAATCAATTTCAGAAGTTTGTACCGGCCGCCGAGAATGCTGCCGGGACTCATTAATGCAAGCGACCCGAGGATGTCAGTCGCTATGGTAAGCCCGGTAGCTGCGGAGCCGGACGAGGAACCGACTCCGACGGTCGCACCGTCCGAGGCAGAAGGAGGTGGAACTTTGGGCCTCCTAACTTGCATGCTGTTCTCGCAGTCTGGGGGAAGTTCTGAAGACGTGCTCCCGCACGAGTAGAGAGAGTATATATCGGTGGTCCACTCGAACGCTACATTGTGGATCAGTTGCTGTCGGTGGCGAAAACCCGGTCGGTGGGAGTGTGGTAAGGAGTTTGCCGGTGCCACTCCAGCAGGTCGGCGGCGATGGATTCGTCGATAGGAACCGGCTTTGAGAGATCTCGGTCTTACACCTTCGTACGTGCACCTTTCACCGGTCCCGCGATCGGGTGTTTGTTGGTGAACTGCCAGTGTATTGCGTGATTGCAGTGAGCTAGTGCCGCCGTTTTTTGGAGGTCCGCACGGGCGAACTCATCAATATCAATACCCTAATTGCGGCGATTCCGCTATACTCCGCCCGTCCAAACCTGATCCGCCGGAGACATCCGAGTGGCCGTGGTTCCATCAAGCGCGATCGCGTCCGCTGGGGTTGAGTTCGGGGACCGCGCACGCCGCCGCATTGCCTTGCGGTTGCTGCCATTTCTTTTCGTTCTTTACATCGCTAATTATCTTGACCGGACCAGCGTAGCCTATGCCGCGCTCGGCATGTCTCGCGACTTAGGATTCGTGGACAGCGTGCTGGGCATGGGAATGGGCATCTTCTTTATAAGCTATGTGGCGTTACAGATTCCCGGCGCCCTGCTAGTGGAGTGGTGGAGCGCGCGACGGATGATTTCCACGACCATGATTGCCTGGGGATCGCTGACCGCGCTGACAGCGCTCGTGCACACCCCAAAGGAGCTTTACTTTGCGCGGTTCGTGTTAGGCGCGGCGGAGGCCGGTTTTTTCCCCGGTGTGATCGTATACCTGAGCCACTGGTTCAAGCGCGACGATCGCGCGAAAGCAACGAGCAATTTCATGGCAGCAATTCCCATGTCGTTCGTCATCGGCTCGCCGATCGCGGGCTGGATTCTCGGCCACAAATGGTTCGCCTTCGAAGGTTGGCGCTGGCTGTTCGTCCTGGAGGGATTGCCGGCCATCCTGCTGGGCGTGGTTGCGTTTTTTCTCTTGACGGATTGGCCCGGCGAAGCGACCTGGCTTCCTCCGGAGCAACGGCGATGGATTTCACAAGAACTGCACGAAGAAAAGCATATCAGCGAAAACGCAATCACCGTGTGGCAAGCGCTCAAGTCCCCCACAATCATGCTGCTGGCTGGGCTGGCCTTCCTCAATTATTTCGTGTTTTACTCCTTTGCTTTCTGGTTCCCGACCATGCTGAAACGTCAATCAGGATTTTCGGACGTGCGGGTCGGCCTGCTCGGTGCTATACCTTACGTGGCAACCTTCGTCGCGATGCAGATCAACGGTTGGCACTCCGACAAGAACCGTGAAAGACGCTGGCACTCCGCGGTCCCGATGTTTGTGTCTGCAATCGGAGTGCTGGGCCTCCTCGGTCAACCGCGCTCAATTCCAGTCTCGATCGTGTTGTTCACCATGGTGTGTATGGCCTTTGCTTATCTCCCGACGTTCTGGGCGATCCCAACGGAGATCCTGAGCCAGTCGGCGGCGGCGGCCGCAGTGGGCATGGTCAACTCTGTGGCCAGCGTAGCAGGTTTTGCCGGCCCTCATCTGTTCGGTTATCTGAACGCCAGAACGGGATCATTTTCGTACGGCCTGACCCTGATGATGATCTCAGCACTTGCTGGAGGGCTGCTGATTCTGTGTATTCCGAAGAGCGCGCGAGAACTTGGCCTCTGAACTGCTTTCCTTGTGACATCGCAGTCCAGGATTACTCCCGAGCGACGAGATAACCGGAAGTTACGTAACGCGGACTCCGACGACGTTGTCCCGGAGTCGGCTTCGAGGAAATCGCCATACATCTCCTCCAGGCCCGTTTGTGGATAGGTTCCGGTCGGCCGACCAATCGTCCAGAATGCGTTCTCGGCATTTCGCAAACCTTTTTCGAACTCCCATTATTGCCGATGGCCCAGCGCTGCATGGCTGATGAGGCTCAGAACCCACAGTTCGGATCAAGACGCCTGTTAACGCTTCCAATCATAATCTCGTCTTCCTACAATGAGACATTCTCATGCCAGCAGTATTAGTGATGACGGAAGCAACGCGAGTGCGCTGTCCTCGTCCTCGCAGAAGAACTCTCGCTGCGTTCTTGTGTTCCACGGTTCTCTTCACTGCTGGCATTGCCGCAGCGCAGGAGAAAATAGACCTCGACGCCGCCAACCGGATTCGCGATACGTCTCTGAATCACTCTCAAATCATGGAAATGGTTGGCTACCTCACCGACGTCGCCGGCCCACGCTTGACCGGTTCGCCCAACCTCAAGCGAGCGGAGGAGTATGCTTGCGACAAACTTCACGAGTGGGGCCTTGAGAACGCGCATCTTGAAGCCTGGGGACCGTTTGGCCGTGGCTGGTCGCTGGAAGGTTTCACCGCGAATGTGCTTTTCCCCAGGTTCAGCCCGGTCATCGCCTATCCGAAGGCCTGGAGTCCCGGCACGAACGGCATCGTCCGTGGTGAAGCGGTTTTGCTCGGCGCGAAGACTGTCGCCGACCTCGATAAATACAAAGGTAAGCTGAAAGGTAAGATTGTCCTCTTCTCGCAGGCGCGGCAAATCGATCCGCTGTTCGACCCGCCGGCGCACCGGCAAACCGACGAGGAGTTGCTGCGTCTTTCTAACGCACAACCTTCGGGCGAGCCTCGACCATTCCAATTCACGCCTGAACAGCGGTCGGCGGAAGAACTCAACTATCGCAAATGGCAGTTGATCCAGCAGGAGGGCGCCGCAGTGGTCATGCAGCCATCCTATCGCGACGCGGGGACGATTTACGTGACTTCAGCCACCGTACCCTATCCGCCAGATGTGCCTTTAGAAAAACGTGCGCACGCCTGGGATCTCAGCAAACCCGCGGTTACTCCGCAGGTCTACGTTGCAGCCGAGCAGTACAACGCAATCGTCCGTCAAGTGACGCGCGGGATCCCCGTTCAGCTTGAAGTGAACATCGCCGTGCGTTTCTCCGATGACAACCCCATGAGCCACAACGTCATCGCCGAAATTCCTGGCACTGATTTGAAAGACGAAGTCGTGATGGTGGGGGGCTCAATCGACTCCTGGCACTCAGCCGTGGGCGCCACCGACAATGCCGTCGGCGCAGCCACTGCGCTGGAGGTTATCCGCATCCTGCAATCTCTGAAGCTGAAGCCCCGGCGCACCGTCCGCATTGGCTTGTGGAGCGCAGAGGAGCAGGGAACACTGGGTTCTCACGCTTACGTGGCCGCCCACCTTGCACGGAAAGTGAGCGCAGCGGAGGACCAGCCCGGTCGTTCGCGCTACGAGTTCAAGCCGGAATATGAAAAGTTCGACGCCTATTTCAATTTCGACTACGGTACCGGCCGTATTCGTGGACTCTACTTGCAAGGTAACGAGGCGGCCCGGCCGATTTTCCGCGAGTTGCTCGATCCCTACAGGGATCTCGGCGCTTCTACATTGTCTGTGGCTAACATCGGGGCCACGGATCATATTCCGTTTGATGAAGTAGGCCTGCCCGCCTTCCAGTGGATACGAGACTACATGGAAGGCGACAACACGCGGGCCCCTCACACGAACATGGACACCTACGACCACGTCCTTGAGGACGACCTCAAGCAATCCGCCGCTGTTGCAGCGTCACTCATTTACCAAATCGCCATGCGCGATGAAAGGATTCCTCGCAAGCCGCCGCCTCCCCAGTGATTGATCTCCGTGCCCGGCGAGCGGTAAGCGCCGTACGAATCCTGGAAGCGCTCGGCGAGCAGGCGTTCTCGGCGCGGAGGCGAATTTCTGTCCCGGCAGGGAATGTGATCACTGACCCGATCGCCATCGGCCACCAAGTTCAGGCGGCCAGCGTCGCCACCAGCATGCCCAGCATTAAGGCGTAGATGAGACGCAGCAGGGCTGCTCCCGTGTCGCTGGGTTGTTGGCCGTCATCCTGGCACGCAGGTGGCGGAATGTTCGCGGTCGCGTAGCTGCCGTAAAGGGGTAGTAGTTCCAGGGGCGGAAGACGCAGAGCGATGCTCCGCGCCTGGCCTGGCGCGCGCGTGATTAGCGCACGCCGTTCGAGAGTCAGGATTGTCGAATGCACGCTCGGAGGGGTAACTTGAAAGAACCTCGCCATCTCCGCCTCCGCGGGCGGGCGTTCGTGCAGGGTCGTGTAATGGTAGATGAAGGCGAGAAACTGGCCTTGTCGACTAGTGTAAGCGGTTTCATTCCCACTATTTATCTTCCAAGGCTCCAACCAAGGCTCCAACGTTGTTCACCAATCTCTACTCCGGCTGCGCCGTTCAGGACCTTGCCATGACCCTTGGACTGGGTACGCTAATCTCTCGTCGCGTGCTGGTCCCCAGTCATGTGAGTCCCCGTAGAGTCAACGAGAACATCCTTCACTCCTGCTCCAAAAGAGCCTTTACCTGGAGAAACGAAGTGACGAGCGTAAGCGTCTTCGATATTGTGGTCGCCTGTCTTTGAAAACCGCAAGAGGGGGCGAGGGCCCTTGGTCCATCGCTTGTACACGGTGAGCGAGGGCTTGAGATCCAGATCGTGCGCGTGCATGCGCAGAATACGCAAGATTCGGCTGGCCTTGCCTAAGTTGCAGCGTATGACCATCTCGAGATACGCAATGCGGCCGCGCCTCCAGTTTTCCACCGATTCCGGGGAAAGCAGATCCATACGAATAAAGAGTTCCAGCGGAGCAACGAATCCCTTTTCCCGAAGAAGACCCTCAACCGCTTTCACAATCCGAGCGTAGTATGGATCCTGCCGGTAATGGCCAACGTTATTTTCTTCAAAGCAGCGTCCTCGCTATCCCGGAGCGTCTTTCCCATCCACCTAGCACACCGCGTGTCTCCAATTCAAAAGACCGACCCGGTCGATGTTTGCGTGCTCCGCGAATCCACTCTTCTCGACTGCAAGAAAAATCGGATTCATTCACAGGGAGATGAATCGGTGAATCTGTATATCACGCAAAGGATCTGCCTCGGTCACAGTGAGGGGAAGGCGTTCGAATGCGCCAAATTCCATAGTCTCCAGCAAGGGTACATCGCCGGCTTGGGGCGAGACGTAGGTAACGCACTGGTGAAGGACATTCCGAGGGAGCAACTGCCTCAAGCGAACACCATATGAGCACACGATACCAACCGTTTTCAAACTTATTTGTGGACGGGGATGGCCGGGCATCATTTCAGAAATGGAGCAGCTTCCGTACGGCGAAACGGAAGCGGTGCGGATCAACGACTGGCGAGCTGCAGATAAACTGACTGGTGCAGTGCGGGCTCAAAGGTCGCGGCTGGCGAAAGAGACTCGCGACATTTTCATCCGATGACATTCTGGCGGTGCACAGCCGCATCCGTTTAGGTGTCCTATAGCACGAGCACATCGTTGCCGCGCGACTTCAGAGCGCGGTCAAACGTGATCAACTTCAAGCCTGTCACGGCCGTGAAAGCCAACATGTACGCGTCTGCCCAGACCTTTGGAGAGCGCTTAGGCATTCGAGAGCGCGCGCGGAACTCCTTCTCGATATCCTCCGGTTCGGGCACGAAAACAACTCGATCATCAGCCCAGAGACGGTCCCACAGGCTCCAGGCTTCCGCCATAGATTTTGTATCCACTCCCGTGATCTGTTCGCTTGTGAGAAGCCTAAGAACAGTGATTTGCGTGAACCTTCCGAAAAGAGATTGCTGCTGCCCGGCCTGCTCAAACCAGGATTTTGGCTCTCTGGGAATGTATATGCCGACTCGAGAGGAGCGCCAGCCAGACATTGGCCTCAAGGAAATTCAACGTGTTCATCGATCTGCTCATTCGTCAGCGACTTGTAGCGCCAGGAGGCACCTCTAAGTTCTTGTGGTCACTGATAAGCGCAACTCCGAAACGCCTGCGCTCTGCCATTGTTTCAAGAGTCAGAAACGGGGAGGGAAGTCCAGAATCTCTAAAAGGCCGGGGACGCATCCGGGACCCAATAAAGTATTAAAGTATTTCTTGCTGCTCCTAGGCTAGAACGCCCTCCAGTGCATCCGTGTTCCTGTAGTTTGTTAGAGTTACGTTTAGCCATCCCGCTTTCACGGCGGTAACACGCTTCAAATCCCGTCGGGGACGCCAAGCCTTTTCAATCGTTTTGCGTTCGGAACTTCACAGTACCAGCCACGGTACAAGTTCCGCTTTGATCACCTTTATAATTTCTGAGTGGCGGATCACATTTTTTGCTGGCGCGTGACATGTCCGAGTTGTGGGCCCCGGTTTGTCGTTCAGGGGTGGGGCGGAGGGGAAAGCCCGATGAGATCGCGAACGCGGCTGTCTTTCTGGCGTCAGACGATAGCAGCTTCGTGACGGGGATCGAATTATTTGTCGACGGCGGTTATGCCCAGGTGTAGATATGTGCCAACAGAACGAAGGTGCCGGCGAGTTATCCCACATGAGCCATGAGATTCGTGTGATTCTTGGCGTGCGACCTGTCATTTGCCAAGTCCCCGTCACCTAGTGTCGCTGACGGTATGCAGAAAGACCGACCGTCGAACGGAACGGGTTGGACCTTTGAACGCTCAAAGACGAAGGACACCACCGGGGTTGAGCATCTTGAAGGGAGGTCGTATGAGCGAGAGACTTCCAGAAGTTTATCTGGCTCGGCACGGTAATACGGCGTGGACGCTCACCGGCCAGCACACCGGCCTTACCGATTTACCTCTTACTCCGGATGGCGAGATCAACGCCCGGCGGCTTGGAGCCCGGCTGAAGGGCATGACATTTGCCAGTGTGTTTACCAGCCCCTTGCAACGCGCCGCCCGCACTTGCGAACTCGCCGGATTTGGCGCCGTAGCGGAAACCGATCCTGACCTAGTGGAATGGGACTACGGTCAGTACGAGGGACTGCGCTTGGACGAAATCCTTCGCAAACAGCCCGACTGGCAACTGTTCCGCGACGGCGCCCCAGGAGGCGAATCTCCGACACAAATTGGCGAGCGGGCGGACCGTGTGGTCAAGCGTGTTCGCGGTGTTCCGGGAGATGTACTGCTATTTTCCAGTGGACACTTCATTCGCGTGTTGACCGCCAGTTGGCTGGCGCTCGGTTTGGGATCCGCGGGCAAGTATTTTCTATTGAGCCCGGCGAGCCTGAGCGCGCTCAGCTATGAGCACAACTTGTCTCGGCCGGTGATCCGGCTCTGGAACGATGATCATCACGTGGTCAAGTGAATTGGTCTGTTCGTTCGGCGAAGAGATGTTCAATTGCGCAGCGCAGATGCGTTCGCCCGCCGCATCGTAGTAAATCGCTTTCATGCCGTGGGGCACGTCCTTCATAATCGAATCGCACCTCCTCTCATTCCGCTCTGCTCATTCCGCTCTGCCCTCGGCCCATCCTAAGCTGCGAAAAACGCCTCGCAAGCAGTTCGTCCCGATCCTCGAAGGCCATTTCGCGATGTTGATACACTCCGATGAGTTTCTACGGGAGCCAGTGAAACGTGTGCGCCCGTTGGCTGTTGGAAATTGAGTTGCTAGCTGCGTAAGTATCTTAATTCTGATTTCGCTCAATTATCGCCAACCATCCTCTAAACGTCGCCAACCCATTGGCTTTCGTTGACTTTCCCTCGCATCACGTTTCCCGTCGCGAAGTTAGAGACAAAGCTGGTCCCCACAGCATTCTTCCTTGGCCAGCCCAGTGATTAAGGGCAACCCTCCTCTTCGGCCATCCGACCATCCGGAGTGGCTGCGGCATCGATGGCCACACCGGAGTTTCCGCGAGCCTCAAACGAGCCCAGTCCTGATCTCTGTGCCGGGCGGAGTTGATCAAAGACCCACAATGGCGTATCAGGAGGCAAGATACGCAAGAATCGCCTTGCAGGATTCTGCTTTTGCCCTTGCCAGCGAGAGGCCGCGCGGCCGGCGAAGCACAACTGCATGACCAAGGGCATCGACCATGTTGGCCATGACAAAAGCCCGGGTGTCAAGATCGATCTTCGTTCCAAAACTTGCCGTGTGGGGAGCGAGGGCGGTACGAAAGGCCTCGTGAAACCTAATCGAAAAATCGACCGTGCCGTCAGCACGATGCGGTACTTCTGACCCGAGCAGCTCTGACAATTCCGTATCCACCGTGTGCACCTCGACCATGCCCATGATCAGAGACTCGACAAGGTGTTGGAGCGATGAGTCGGTACACTCGGTCATTCTGCGCCGTATGACCTCGGCAACCAGGCCTATGTGCCTTTCATGCAGGGCAACAAAGATAGCGTTCTTGTTGGGAAAATACTGGTACACCGATCCGATGCTGACGCCTGCAGTCTCAGCAATCCGGTTGGTTGTAATTGAGGAAGCTCGGCCACGCTTGAGAAGCTTTACCGCTGCATCGAGCATGGCATCGACGGTCACTCTAGCCCGCTCCTGGCTCGGCTTCCGCCTGCGAATCGAGGATCTCCTAGCGTTCTGTTGCACAACGAGAGTGTAAACGCAAATGTGAGCTTTCGTTAATCTTTCTTCGGCAACCTTCCAGTTTCCCATGAGTTAACCGTTGTGCTCGATGCGAGTAGACAAGGCGCTCTTTGCCTCTAGTCTTGTTACCAAGAGGTGAGTTCACGCGACAGACGCGCTCACCCGGGAGAAGAGAAATGACCTATTTGATTACGGGTGCGACGGGAGAAGTGGGATCGCGAGTGGTGAGGCAGTTGTTGGAGCGTAAAATTCGCCCGCGTGTTCTGGTTCGCAGCGAAGAGAAGGCGCGCTCACTGTTTGGAGATCGTGTCGACGTCTGCGTGGGCGATCTCGCAGCGCCAGACTCCATGCGGGGAGCCATTCAGGAGGCGGACACCGTTTTTCTCGTGAACGTCGGACCGGCGATTCCGGAACGTGACAAAACGGCTGCAATGATCTCCAAAGAGGTTGGGGTCCGAAAGATAGTTAAGTTGTCATCCCTGGACGTGGAGCACGGTCTTGCGATCGGAGCCTGGCACGAGAAGGGTGAGGCGGCGATTCGCACCACGGGAATTCCGTTCACTTTTGTCCGTCCGACAGGTTTCATGTCCAACCTGCTTGCGTGGGCACACTCCATCAGGACTGAAAGTGTTGTGCGGTCGTCGACGGCGGATGGCCGCCGGCCTTTCATTCACTCCGAAGATATTGTTTCAGTGTGTTTAGCCGCCCTTCTGAACGACGAGTACTCGGGAGAGGCGCTTCCAATCACCGGCCCCGAGTCACTCACCTTCGGAGCGGTGACCGCCATCATCAGTGAAGCGATCGGGAGGCCACTGTCGTATCAGGTGATCTCCGACGAGGAAGCGGGGGAGCGATACTCCAAAATCAGTGGCTCGCAGGAAGAAACCGAAGCACACGTGGCCTTGTGGCGGGCGATACGTGAGGGACGGCTAGCCGCCACCACCGACCGTGTCGAGCGGATCTTGGGTAGAGAACCTATTGCTCTGCGACAGTGGGCCTCGGAGAACGTCCGCTCATTTCTCAACTAACCTCGATTGGACGGCGCGTGGCTGGTTCAACACGAACGCCGCGCTGGCGATCTCAATTGTCGGATAACGGAATACTCTTCCCCAATCCGGGTTAAGGTATTTGCCGACCAACCCGAAACTGCTCCATTCGTGGAAACATTGGCGTTTCCCAGTACCGATCCGGATTGAACTTCCCCGACTCCCGTTTCTGGAGCTGCCGACTCGCTCCGAGCGCGGCTGAACTGCCGCCGAAGGCGATCGTCCACTCGCTTTCTGTACAGGCTGCGAACTAGACGCCTACAATGCACATGCCAGAGGTCCGAATCGGAATTCTGGTTCAAGAGCTACAGAATCGGTTCGCATTTCAGATCGAGCCGAAGAAGGAGCGGTCATGCGACCGGCAACGGTCATTTCATGCATGCTCAGCATTGTTGGCGTCTGCGCCATCGCGCCTCGAATTCCTGCACAGACGCTTGCCTCGCCGCACCGAACAGTAATTGCCGCGAACGTGGTGATCGATGGCAAGGGTCACATACTCCATGACATTCAGATCGTAATCGAGGGGCCAAAGATTGTTGCGATAGGTCCTACGGTCGAGGGGCCGGTGGACTATGACCTGCGCGGCCTGACGGTGTTGCCCGGCTGGATTGACGCGCACGTGCACATTACATGGATCTTCGGCAAGGACGGGAAAAACAGAGGCACGGAAGGCACAACGCAAGAGGATGCTTATCAAGCGGCGTCGAATGCGTGGGTAACTCTGATGGCAGGCTTCACGACGGTGCAAAGTGTAGGCGCGCCAAACGATATTCCGCTTCGTGATGCCATTGCGAAAGGAATACTCCCCGGCCCGCGTATCCTGACGGCCAACGAACCGCTCGAAGGGCGAGGCGAGGCGACCGGCACGTCCGATGAAATCCGCGCTTACGTGAGGAAGCAAAAGCAAGCCGGCGCGGACCTGATTAAAATCTTCGCGTCAAAGTCCATTCGCCAGGGCGGAGGAATGACTCTTTCGCAGGAGCAATTGAACGCGGCTTGTGATGAAGCAAAGAAGCAAGGATTGCGCACACTTGTGCACGCTTACAAAGAGGCGGTACGCGCCGCGACTCTCGCGGGCTGCACTGAGGTTGAGCACGGTACGCTGTCCACAGACGGCGATTTGAAATTGATGGCAGAGAAGGGCACCTATTTCGATCCCCAATGCGGGCTGGTCATTGAGAACTACTTGCAGAACAGGGAAATGTATCTCGGCACACAAGGCTACACTGCCGAGGGATTTGCTGCGATGGAGAACATCCTGCCGATGGACCACGAGATCGTGGAACACGCGGCAAAAACACCGGACCTGAAAGTCGTTTTTGGCACGGACGCCGTGGCCGGTGCTCACGGGCGCAATGCCGAGGAGTTCATCGATCGCGTGCGCGACTGCGGGGTGGACCCGATGGCCGCGATGGTTTCTGCCAACTCGCTGGGGGCTGAAGCGCTAGGCTTGGGCGATCAGATTGGCTCGATCGCTCCCGGCTTTCAAGCTGACATCATTGCGCTCGATGGAGACCCGTTGAAAGACATCACCGCCGTTCGGCGCGTGGTATTTGTAATGAAGGGCGGCGTGGTTTACAAGAACGCCGCGCGCGGCGCGATTCCTCTTTATGCCGACGTTCAGCCTTGATTCTCAGTCGGCCAGAATTCGACCGTGCAGAGCCAGCCCGTCTCCTCTTGCCAGTATGGCTCGAAATCATCCTTGCGGTTCATTGTCAAGAGCGACAGACTCCAATTCAGGCTCCCTGCATCAAAACTCGCGGTACAACAACGGTACAAACAATAGATGCGCTTTAGCGTTTCTGGCTGTTCCTTTCAGGCATTGCAGAGCGACCGCTGCCTTGTAATTACAACGTGATCCAGCCTGTCAGCCCCCTTTCACGGAGGTAACACGGGTGCAACACCCCGTCGCAAACGCAAATGGCGCCAAATGCGGAACAGCGACACCCAGAGGAGACGATCGGTAGACGTGAGTCGGGGGCGCTTATGAGCAGAGCGTTCGAGGACTCCGATTTGATGGCTCAGAGCCAGGATCTCGAGATGGAGGTCAAGGCGCGAACGAAGGATCGAACCCAGTGTCATCAGAAGTGCGAGCAGGGAAGTGGGCATCGGAGGAGAGAATTCGGCGAACAGTACAATTCGTTCCCGCTCAGATCTTTCCAGATTTTCGGGAGGCACAGTCGGGAACCAATTCCGCGAAACGCATTCCAGTGTCAAGATGTTTTTTGACGAAAGCGAGGGCAAAATCACGCAGGAGGTCGCGGGTTCGAGCTCCTGCCCACTGGAAGGAGGGCTGCCCGCCAAGCGCCCGGTAGGTATACTTCTGTTGATGCAGCCCGACCACGAGGTTGTAAACGCATGGCGTGATTCGGCGCCTTTCTGGGAGAAACATCGCGAAATCATCCGGCAGATGTTTGCGCCCGTTACGCAAGCTCTCGTTGAAGATGCGCGGATCGGTCCCGGGCACTCCGTTCTGGATATTGCTACGGGGCCCGGGGAGCCAGGTTTGACCATAGCTGCCATAGTCGGCTCCGAGGGCAAGGTCTTCGGGATCGATCCTGCTCCCGAGATGGTGGACGCCGCTCGTCGAGCCACAGAACATCTTGGGTTCAGGAATGCGAAATTCGAGGTCGCTTCTGCCGACCGTCTGCCGTTCCTGGCCGATACCTTCGATGCCGTAGTATGCCGGTTCGGCGTGATGTTCTTTCCTTCTCCCATTGAGGCTGTTCGAGAGATGTTGAAAGTGCTAAAGCCCGGGCGGGAGCTGTCTCTGGCGGCCTGGCATTTCGCCGATCGAAATCCTTTTTTCTACACGCTATCGCGAGTCATGGAACGGTTTGTCGATTCGCCGCCTCTTGCGCCCGACGCCCCCGACGCATTCCGCTTCGCCACTCCGGGCAAGTTACGGGACGTTCTTACGGAGGCTGGCGCGATGGCCCCATCCGAGCGCCTGCTGCAATTCACCATACAAGCACCGATCTCGGTAGAAGACCTTTGGCTACTGCGATCCGAGATGTCTGAGAAGCTTCGTGAAAAGCTCGCCACACTTCCAAGGGAACAGGCGAGTGAAGTGAAGCGTCAGTCGCTGGAAATCTTGCGCGGGTACTCGACCGAACGCGGGATGAGTTTTCCGGCCGAGGTTCTTATCGTCAGTGGAACCAAGAACCGTCCGACATGAGAGTTTGAGGGCAGCCATCAGTGAACAACGTCACAGCCCAGTCTTCGTCGTCCAAATCTCACATGACACCTGACGCCGGTATTGCGCTCGGACTCGGCCTCACCAACGAATGTAATCTCGCCTGCGCCTTCTGCTACCGCGATCCAACTCGCGCGGATCGTCTCTCCCCGGATCAAGTGAAGACAGTGATGGAACGCTTGCCCGTACGGTCGGTGAACCTCGGCACCGGGGAGAACGGCATGCATCCCGACTTCAAGGCAATACTGGCCTACCTGCGAACGAAACCGTTCAAGCTCACCATCACCTCCAACGGTCATAGTGTTGCTGTCCTGGAAGATAATGAGGTCTCTGCATTCCATGACATCGAGTTCTCTCTCGATTACGCCACGCAGGCCGAACAGGACGCACAGCGCGGGCATGGCAATTGGGCACTCATCCACCAGCAGGCAGAACGGTGTATCAGGCTGCAGATTCCTGTAACCATCATTGCCGTCATGATGAAGTCGAACTACTTGCGTTTAGCGGAGGTGGCGCGAGTAGCTAAACAGTTTGACGCTCCTTTGCGAGTGAATGTCTACCAAGCGGTGCGATCGGACGTTTATGCCCTGAGCTACGAAGAGTACTGGGAAGGGTTCCGGCGCCTTTTTGCGGAGACCGATGTAATTGCTATTGGCGAGCCGCTGGTTCGTGCAATGGCAGGGCTCCCACCGCTTCGAGGCGGTTGTGGCGTGAGCACCGTACGAGTGACACCAAGAGGCACGACCCAACCGTGCGTCTATTGGCCAGGATTGGGGGAACCGCTCTCGGATTTGATCTCGATGGGCCTCAATATTCTGGACTCCCCGCCCTTTCACCAAGCACGCACGCTTCCCCACGCGTGCGAGCCTTGCGAGTTCCGCGAGTCGTGCCAGGGTGGCTGTGCCGGGCGGCGGCGATTACAAGGTGCACTATTACAGCCTGACTCTTATTGCCCGATCATTCGCGGGCAACGCCCGACGCTGCCGATCTGCATGGCCGCAAATCGCGATCTGCCCAAGCTGAGCAGTTCCTGCACTACCGTCGTGATCGCCAGGTAGTCTGATTGGTGAAGGGCGACGTCGAGTGTTGCGAAAAACCTCAGGCATTCGAGTTTTGAAAGCGTACGGCTTCCCAGAGGCTGCGGAAAAAGACGGCTCCGTTACCTCAGCGGCTAAAGCCTTCAATGATTCGGAGCATTTCCCGCAGCGCCGAAAGCGCTGCGCCACCCAAAAGTCGGAGTTCTTCCGCAGGCTCTTTCCAGCCGTGCCGTAAGTCTTTGGAAAATCATGTACGGCGCGGCTTAAAGCCGCGCCCTTTCAAGGCTTCGGCCGCCGATTCCAGACTTCCGCAACGACATCAACTGTTCGAACGAGCCCGCCCTATGGTTATTGCGCCTTCATCCAAGTGTCCGAGCCCGTCACTTTAACTGCTACGTCAGAAATAAAGATGTGCAGGGGCTTGCCATCGGCGAAGCCACGATGCTCAGTTGAGAACAGAATTGGACCTGCCTTTTTGTAGCCAGCCCACGTTGCGAGGACACGGCTCGGGGGCTTGGCTCCGCCGCGGTGGTAGACAAAGTACACCACGCGGTTGTCTTTCCCGACGTAGAGATCCCACGTGTCGCCGGGCGTGTAACCGCCATCCGCGGGATACTTCACCGGGACCAGTTCGGCCATTCCGGGGCCCACAGGCAGGTTAAACTTGCCCTGATCGATCGCGCTGGCGCTCTTGTCCCAATAAGCATGAAAGGGGAACAGAGTCCAATAATTATCGTTGATGAAACTCGGGTCGACTTGGTTCTTCACAGCATCGGTTTGAGTGCTGGGATCGGTGCGTACGTAAGAAACTTTGACCGGCTTGCCGTCTTTATCCGTCCCTTCAAAGGAGACCTTATTGGTCTTGGGCTCCCACTCCCACTTGTGAGCAGCTTTGAAGAGTCCGGTAATTTCTCCATTCCAGGTGTAGCGGATAGCCTCAACTTTGTCCCACGAATCGATTCCGTAGGCCTTGGCGATTTGATCGAGAATTGGCGCGCGATTCTGCGCCCAGGAGTTTGCGGCAAGGACCAGCAATCCGCAAAGCAGTAGACCTATCAAGGTTAAACGGCGGGCATTTCTCATAGGGTTCGCTCCTCGGTGAACTGAACGGACATGGTGTTGGATGTCACCCCCGGGTTTCCGGATACAAGTTACGTCGAGGCCCACGGGTTTGGCTGAACTATTCCATTTGAGTATCGGGTGCCGCCCACCGCATGGCCCGGCGCAGTGCAAGCGACGAACCGGCTATTGCCAGGCAACCGTATTCGAGCAGCATGACCCAACCGGGAAGCGCCCCCCACGGATGCCCAAGTGCGCGCATGTGCCACATAACGTAAACCGGGATAATGCTCACAGTCCAGATGGTGATCAGCAGCGTCGCGGTTGACGTCACAAATGGTAACAGCCAGAGAAGATACCAGGGGAATACGGCGGGTGCACACAAAAGAGATGCTGCCATGGGCCAGGCAAATTGGTCCCCGGACCACTCGGATGCTGATCGTCTTATTCTTAGCCAGGTTGCAGTGACTAATCCGGCGAGCACTGCCAACCCGGCCAGCATCTGCGGGGGCGCCACTTGATGGAGTAACGCAAACACCGGACCGTTAAAGCGGAAACTGCGCACATACGTACCAAGCGAGCCGACCGGCATGCGGCCGTGATGAAGAAATGGCACGTACAGCAGGCCGACCACAGTTGCCCCTAGCGCCGCGTCGCGAATGCGAAGCCGCTTCCAGTAGAGGGGCAAGAGTACGATCGGCAGGAATTTAACTGCGATAGCCAGCCCGAGTGCGACGGCCGCTGTCGCCCGCCACCGGCGCACTAGCGCAGCGCCGGACACCAGTAACAATAGCGCGCCCACAATGTCAATGTGGCCGCTTCCCGCTACCTCAATGGCCAACAATGGGTTCCAGGCGAACGCCAGAACCAGGTGCGCTCCCTGCCGCGTACAACGCAGGACATCGAGCAACACGAAAACAATTGCGAACTCGCAAACCACGAATGCTACTTTCAGCGCAAAGGTAGATTCCTGAATCGCGGTGACTGCGCGAAAAAAAAGTTGCGCTCCCGGTGGGTATGGACTCGGTAGATCCGGGTTGTTCATCTTGCGGGTTTCCGGAGTATGCAGCCCCTGCGCGGCAGGATCGCTGGGAACGACAAGATAAGGGTTGTAGCCGAGCCTCTGCAGCCGGCCGTCCCACACATATCGATGGATATCATCATCGGCGCCCGCGGGCACCCGAAGAAATTCAATGTGCCATACCGCAGCCAGGACCAGCCCAATGACCACAACGCGCCGGGAAATGCTTCGTTCAAATTTTGGCGTAGCGAAAAACTCACGGATCGCCAAGAGATACGCGATTCCCGCCAGCGTCAAACAGGCCATGAAGTACGGTCCGCCCCTATCGCCGAAGTTGCGTGAGCAGATGGTTAGCGCCACGCACAATGTGGCGCCTAGGACGTACACTCTCCACGCGGGAGCGACCTTCACAACTCTCCCTTGCCCGTCCGTAATTGCGCCGCCACGAGCTCCCACTCTTTAAGCCACGCTGCCGTGCGTGGCGCTCTTGCCGGAGCCAGTCGCAACTCCTCTGCCAACCGGGTCAGGTCGTCAACCACATCAATATCGTAAAAAGGATTTGCGAAACCTACCGATAGCTCAAGAGTTCGCGCGCGCAGTAGGAGTCTCTCCAGCGCGCTACTGGTGCCCATTCCGTCGCGTGCGAAAAGCGTAGGATGAAGAGCCTTTGCCCCGACGAGATAGTAGCCTCCGTCGTGCGTTGGTCCAACGACAACGTCATGCGCGGTCAGCGTTTCGAACGCGTCTTGGAGAACAGAAAGCGGCAAGTGTGGGCTGTCGCTGTTGAAGGCAATGGTGCGTCGTTGATGAGCTTCCGCGAAGTGCGCAAACACCGAAGTGAGGCCTGCGGCAAGACCCTCACCTTTCTGGGCCACTACGCTCGCTTCGTTGCCTGCCAACTGCGCCAGTTCGTTTACGTCTGAGGCCGGGCACATGATGGCTACTTCCACATCGCCCAATGAGCGTGCCAGCGCCAGCGTGTCGTCCAGCAGACAGCAATAGAAAGAAGTGACGGCCTCAGGAGGAAGGCTGGGAGCGAGGCGCGTTTTGACCGCACCTGGCCTCGGTGCTTTCGCCATGATTGCCAGCGTTCGACCCTCATGGGGCGAATGTGCTTTATTCTGGCTGGAGGATTCCATAGCAGATCACTTTTTGGAGGCGGTCGACCAATTGTTCGCAATTCAATCGTCGCGCCAGCGCGGCATGAAGGTATGTTCTCGTGCTCTATACTACCGTTTAGTGAAGAACGCTATCACGCCCTATGGCGTTCCTCCCTATGAGAGAGATATGAAGGGATCAATGACTCTTCCGTCGGACGATTAAGGTCGATTGCCACGCCAGGACGATACCGTACACTTAAGCGGTGGTATATTGCCGATGGGCTCGGCAACGATCAATCCTCTTCCCCTGCCTAGCCCTACGCTGACCGCGTCGTCCCGGCTCTTCGACGCCGGAAAAAATAGCGCACAATCAAGGTGAGAATGAACCAAGCCGCGCCGACCGTGCCCTTTAGCGTACCGCTGATCTTCGATTTTCCGATACGCGGGTAGTAGCTCACCGGGACCTCAACTACGCGGAATCCGGCCAGAGCACCTTTGAGGATCATCTCAACCGCCCAGCCGTATGTGGTTTCTTCGAGCGTGAGCGTGCGTAGTACATCGGCGCGACCAGCGCGAAATGGCCCGAGATCACTGATTTCTAGTCCATAAAGAAGTCTGATTAGGCCAGCGGCGAGACGATTACCAAATACCTGATGCCATGGCAACGCCCCGGCAGAACGCCGCCCCTGCAGGCGGGAACCGAGCGTGATGTCCGCCCGCCCCTCAATGATTGGCGCTAGAAGAATCGGCAGTTCGGAGGGCCGATCGCTGTAGTCGCCATCAAGGAACACAACCACGTCAGGGGAATTTGCCGTGGCCAAGCCCGTGAGGCATGCTTGCCCATAGCCGCGGCGGGGTTCCTGAATGACGCGAGCGCCCATTCTTACGGCGATCTCGGGTGTCCCGTCATTCGAGTTGCTGTCGACAACGATGACCTCAGTCGTGAGATCAGACGGGAGATCCGCCAGAACGCGCTCAATCGCCTGCGCTTCATTATGGGTAGGAATGATGACGGACACTCGCACGTGAAATTGCCCGATCACCACCACCGGGAAGATGGCCACCGTTGCGACAGCCACGCGTCAACACCCCATCTCCGGCCGGCGCTTCCGATAGCGAGCCCAAGCGATGCGAGCACCGGAACCAGCAGTTCCCAGATCCAGGAAGTGCCCCACTCCGAAATCCAAAGGCTGCCGAGAAACAGAAATGCCACAACTGCGGCGGGTCGGGTAAGCAGACCGATGACAAGCAGGATGCCGAGAGAGATCTCAGTCAGGCCCTGCATGGGGGCAGCCATCGCGGCGTGATTTGCGGCCAGGCCCATCACTGCCTTCCAGGCAGCCGGGCAATGGCTCGACTTAATGTAGTAATTGATCAGACCCGCGTAACCGGCCGGTGTGTAGAGTCCTTTCCCCAGATTCTCGAAAAAGACCCACACGAACATAGCCCCAATCGTCACGCGCACCAGCGCCAGCCCGTTTCCTGCTTGCTGTAGGTGGGATCCTGTGTTTGCTTCACTTCGGAGTGAGGTTGCGATCGTTTTCATAGTGAACCTGTCCAGTGGATGCTATACCAGATTGGAGATATTCGACAGGCTCAAGTCTTGTCTCTCTTGTCTCAGCGAAGCTATGGGTACGAATAACCGCTCTCAGTAAAAGTGTCTTGACGTTTTGCGCGCAATTTGGAACGCGAACGAGAGCTCAGAAAGGTGACAGAGCCTTTATCCGCAGTGCAAGTTCATCGTTTGTTGCCATACAATTCAGTTCCTAAACGGGTTTTCAGTCATAGTTGCATTATCCAACCCGGCACGTTGGCTGCGCGGTAGCCGCTATCGACGCTGTCGGGCTCATCCACCGCTCGGACGACGCAGGGAAAGTCGATTACTCGAGAGTGACGAGAAAATGAAGAACATAGCCTTCATGAGAACGCCTTGCGATGAAGCCGTAATTCGATCAACAGGTGCCGAAGTGCCTTGCAAGGCAGAGGCGAGAATCTGGATACTTGCCGCGACCATTCTCGGCTCCAGCATAGCTTTCATCGACGGTACAGTCGTCAATGTAGCTCTTCCTGCGATCCAAGCCAGCTTCCACGCAACGGTGGTGGATCTGCAATGGGTGATTGAGTCTTACGGGATTCTTCTAGCCGCTCTGATTCTAGTCGGCGGCTCTTTGGGCGACCATCTCGGCCGGCGGCTAATCTTCGTCGCCGGTGTGTTTATTTTCGCTCTGGCCTCCGCTGCCTGCGGTGTCGCCTCCAACATTCATCTACTGATCATCGCAAGGAGCATTCAGGGTGTAGGAGCTGCACTCCTTGTGCCCGGCAGTCTGGCGATCATCAGTCAGTCTTTCGACGAGAAAAGTCGCGGTCGGGCCATCGGTACATGGTCGGGTTTCACGGCGATCACTACAGCCGTTGGGCCGGTACTTGGGGGCTGGCTGGTTGAGCACGCTTCCTGGCGGTGGGTGTTCTTCCTCAATCTGCCAATCGCGGTGTTTGTGGTAGCGATTTCCCTTTGGCGGATACCGGAGAGCCGCAGCGGCGTCAGAGCAGGGCGCATAGATTGGCCCGGGGCGATTCTTTCTACCCTGGGACTTGGAAGTTTGGTTATCGGTTTCGTCGAATCGCTCGACCTGGGTTGGAGCAGTCCTTTCGTCTTCCGAAGTTTGACGCTTGGCGTCGGCTCTCTTATTGCGTTCGTATTTGTCGAGGCTGCCAGCACCTCGCCCACCCTGCCACTCTCACTGTTCAAATCGCGAAGCTTCAGCGGCGCGAACCTGCTTACTCTCTTTCTCTACGCCGCTGTCGGGATTTTCTTTTTCTTATTTCCCTTGAACTTAATTCAAGTCCAGGGATACTCGGCCACAGCAACCGGCACTGCCGTCCTACCTTTGATTCTGCTTATGTTCTTTCTTTCTCGCTGGTCTGGCGGACTAGTCGCCCGCTACGGTTCGCGGGGTCCGCTGATTGTTGGCCCCCTCATTGTCGCATTGGCCTTTGTTCTGTTCGCTGTGCCCTTTATCGGAGGTAGCTATTGGAGGGGCTTCTTCCCGGCGATGGTTGCTCTAGGGTTTGGTATGGCGGTCAGTGTGGCTCCTCTGACCACCGTCGTTATGAATTCACTCAATAAAGACCGAGTCGGCACAGCTTCTGGAATCAACAATGCCGTGGCGCGCGTAGCGAGCGTGCTTGCTATCGCAGTTCTTGGGATTGTGATGGTGAAGGCTTTTGCTTTTCGACTGAACACTAGCCTGGTTCACTTCTCGCTCGCACCGGTTGTTCTGCAGGATCTTCAGGCAAATGAAACGAAACTTGCCGGCTTGCAGGCACCAGCTGCCCTTGATCCCATCACAAGAACTGCCGTCGATGAAACCATTAGAGAAGCATTTGTATTTGGATTCCGAATTGTTATGGTGATATGCGCAGGCCTGTCTCTGGCAAGTGCCGCACTGGCGTGGTCCTTAATTCCAAAAAGATCGTGATCACCCAAAGCTACATGCGACAGTCTCTCCTGAATGGAGAGAGACGCAGAAAATGTATCAATCTAATTCTTGATCCATTCATGATCCGTGAAGCGTATCCATCCCTTACTGAAACTGCTTCTGGAAGCCATCCGCGTCGCGTTGGTTTCAGTAACTTATTGCGCGCCAAATCCGGCGCCTGGACCAAATGCGGACAGAGAGTGTCCGTTATGTCGACTCGGCTTAGACGAGTTTTAAAATGTCTGCCGTACATGGATCCAATCACCAATCGTCGTCCGTCTTTCCTCCACTCTTGGACCGCTTGCTGGTTCAGTCACTTAGGAGAAAAGCAAATCTCCGGCAACCATGTGGCGAGGTTGGCTGGGATTTGGCGATCAGTTTGCAAAAACCATTTTCGCCGATCAAGAAGCATTCCGGCAAAACGGAGCGCTCGCAGTCAGGACTGCCCAGGAGAAATTCGTGGCTGATTTTCAAAATGCGAAAAACAGACCATCATGGCTTGTCGATTCCCTCGGAGCGCTTGGTGTCCCGTTCACAAAAGTAGAGAATTTCGTTCCGCCGCCTGATTCATCTCATGGGGCTCTCTTTTCTCGGAAGATCGAATGAAGAAGGGGTATCACGCTGAAGAGATCTCGGATGGCGCGTATTGGGTGACTTCAGGCTGGTACGACTGCATGTTCATACGCACCGGTGCCGGCGTCATCGCTGTGGATGCGCCGCCAGCGCTCGGAGAACTCCTCCTAACGGCGATCGAAGAAGTCGCGGATGGGCCTGTGACTCACTTCATCTACTGCCAGTGCCATGCGGATCACGTCGGAGCAGCTGCCGAAGCTGTTGCTTCGTTTTCCTCATCCCAACCGTCCGGCGCCTGCGGAAACATTCGCCGAGCACGAAGTTCTGGATGTGAACGCAATGCTACAGAAGAACTGGGGCCGCATTCTTTTTATTTCCAGTGAATCTGCATGCAGATTCCCGCGGAAATGGTGCATTACGGAATGACGAAGACTGCACAGATTGCGGTGGCGCGTGGGATCGCGGAGTCGGTTGCCGGAACCGTTGACAGCCAACAGCATTCTTGCTGGCCCGACGGAGTCAGAAGGTGTAACGGGGTTCGTCGAGGCCATGGCAAAGCACCAGAAAAAGTCGAAGGGAGAGGTCGAGAGGGAATTCTTCGAGCATGTGCGGCCAGCGTCTCTGCTGAAGCGCCTTGCTACCATTGATGAAGTTGCAGCCTTAGCTCCCTATGTAGCGAGCGAGCTTTCTTCAGCAACAAACGGAGCCGCCTTGCGAGTGGATGGCGGCGTTGTGAGGGCTATTCTTTAACCGAGGTGGAAGTAGTTGATGGGCACCGATACGAAGCCGTACGAGCATTGAGGCGGGAATAGCCCGACGGGACGAAGAGCTTTGCTTCCGTCATGAGTTGTGGCCGCCGTTCGAGGTGAAAGTATCACATGCCGCGTCATCCGTCCCCTTGCTGCCTTAGGTTCGTCTTACGGCCGTCATGCCCGTCGATGGTGTGAGCGCGCGCGCCCGCCCGTGAGTCTGAAGGGGCACCCAACTCTCAAATCAAGAGCATCACTCGGGATCGCTTATCAGTGACTGGCAAACCGGAACAATTGTCTCCTTGAGTCTCTCCGTCTCCGGTCACTTCACGGGTTCCCAGCCCTCTGGCAGCATATCGAATGCCAGCGTGTCACGGTAGGCGTACTGATTGCCTTCCAGTACGGCCACTGGCGTCAACATATGCCAGATGCGATCGTCGTCGAAAACGTAACACTCACCCGATTCGCGCATCGTAAAGCGATCCATTTCCTGCTTGTCATTGTCGGTTATGACAACTTCGCCACCCTGAGCGCCGCAGCGGCCCACTAGATGCGTGGCGATGTACTTTTCTCCGTCTTTGTGCAAGCCCGGTGGACTCGTGTCGCACGGCCGGCCCGGCGCAGCCGTGAACCTTATTAGATGCACGTTAACCAAATACTTTGTACCCACTGTCGAGAGCGGTAGGTAATGAAGGTGATGAGCAATCATCTTGCGAACGCCTATGGAACCGGCGATGGCCGAGGGTAGCGGGGCGTACTCTCGCGGCTGGCCGCCGATTGTCGTGTTGTATTTTTTCAGCTGCAC
>Ga0209420_1000064_pt1 | contig 68427 bp, 57 predicted proteins | sample BlaSpr_A8_OM1_O1_FD_187972 | JGI IMG/M metagenome (GOLD analysis project Ga0209420, IMG submission 187972) | Forest soil microbial communities from Thunder Bay, Ontario, Canada - Black Spruce, Ontario site 2_A8_OM1_O1 (SPAdes) (version 2) | ecosystem: Environmental > Terrestrial > Soil > Boreal... | reverse complement strand
GAGGGCCACGGCAACACGAGAGGCAAGGGCAGAGCAACGGCAGAGCAACGGCAGAGCAACGGCAGAGCAACGGCAGAGCAACGGCGCCCATCTGAAACTTCCCGCTACAAATTCAACGGCAAGTTCACTACTGGGCCGAGGCCAGTAAAAGTTTTTCTACTACTGGGACCGGGAGAGGGCCTTCGTCGAGGACGAGGTCGTGAAATTTTAGCAAGTCGAAAGTTTTGCCAGCCGCTGCCTGATATTTTTCACGCAGCGCGAACCATTCGCGAATGCCGACGTAGTAAGTGGGTAGCTGCGTCGAGCTTAGTTTAGCGCGTTGCAATTTTCCATCGGCTTCAGCCTGTGTTTGAAACGATTCCTTGGTCATTAAATCCATGGCTTGCTGGTCGCTCATGTTCATGGTGTGCATCTTGATGTCCAGGACCGCATTGGAAATCACGCGCAGGCGAATTTTGCGCATGACCATGCGGAAGCGCGGGTCGTTGTCGAGGAAGCCCTCGTCCATCATTACTTGCGCGATGTATTCGGCCCAGCCTTCGACGTAAGCGCCGTTAGCATAGAGCGAGCGCAGCAGGCGGCGGCGTTCGGGCTCGATATTATTGAGATGTTCGAACTGAATGTAATGGCCGGGCAGGGCTTCGTGAATACTGAGCCATTGCAAAGCGAAATCGTTGTACTCGCGCAGTTTTGATTCGGCTTTGGCCTCCGGCATCTGCGGATCAATGGGAGTGACCCAGTATTGCGCTTCGGCTTGCGGTTCCAGCGGAGGCGCGCTGTGGAATCCGGCGACGGAGTAGATGCCGCGTTCGAAAGGCGGCGTGGGGATTACTTTCAAATTGTCACGTGAGCTGAGCGAGACGATTTGCTTCTCGCGAATGAATTTGGTGATGCCGGCGAGGTCCGCCTCGATAGCCGGTTGCAACTGATCGCGGCTGGAGTGATGATCTGATATTTTCTGCAGCACTTCCTGGATGATCAGGTTTTGCCGGTCGTGTTCGGCGAGATCGGAGTGATCGTTGTGGTCCGGATACATCTGCGCGTGCAGCGGCAGCGCGATTTGCAGCATTTCAGCGCGCACGGATTTCATGTCCTGCTCGGCGCTGGCTAGCACTTCGGCGGGCGTGACTGGCGTTTCCATCACCAGCGCGAATTTCTGATCGTAGAGTTCCTTGCCCAGGCGCCAGGTGAGATTCGAAGGTCGCTTGGCGAGCGAGTTCTGCAGCCACGCGGAGAAATCATGCAAGGCTTTTACGGCGGGTGGGGCTACGGCATCGTATTCGGCCTTGCGGGGCGAGCCGGCGGGAATTTCCGCAGCGAGCATATGTTCGACGAGGTCAATGTTTCCGGCGTTTTCCTGGACGGCGGTGGAAATCCACACGGGATCGGAGTCTGACAGGTAGGGCTGAACCTGCGCGAGGAGGCGCGGAATCTGGCCGACGCGCGCGAGGACGTGGCCCACGCGCACGTCGTGCGCTGCGTAGTTTTGCGTCAGCGGAAGGAACAGCGCGTTGCCGATCAGTTCCACGACGACGGTGGGATTGTGTTTGTAGCTTTGAATGCGATCGAACTCAAGGAGGTTGTTGCCGATCTGATCGTCCACGAGCTGCCAGTCGGCGGCGTCTTCCGGATCGAGGGCCGCAGCAGGCGTCTCTTTGTGGAAACGTTCGCGCCAGTCGGCGTAGAAAGCACGCTGCTGCGCGATGGATTCCAGGCTGAGGTCGTCGAGGACGGCGTCGAGAGCGATGGTCTTGCCGGTCTTGGCGTCCCGATGCGTGTGGTAGCCCGCGGCGGAAGCGCTCGAGGGAGAAAGCGCGAGCGAATCCTTCATGAACTGATCACTGAGCGCAGCAAATTTTCGAGATGCCGCCTGAGAGGCGTCGGACAGCTGGCGCTGCTGCTGCGAGTTTGAAGGTTGCAAGGTCATAAGCGTCCAGAGAATTGCGGCGGATGGGAAAATCCATCGCGATGACATCAGGAGTCCTTTCGATCGTGGCGGCGCATTCAGCTGGGCCGACGGAAAGGAATGGGGGCGCTGCGTTTACGCTTGCCGGAGGATTGCTGCATGCGCTCGCGGGCCTGGTCAGCCCAGGGGCCGTTGGGGGCGTAGCGCAGATAGAGCGCCCATTGTTCGTGGGCGGCTTTGCGTTCGCCGCGTTTTTCGTAGGCGAGCGCGAGATTGAAATGAACGTCCGCGTGAGCGGGCATGGCACGCGCGGCGCGGCGCAGATGTTCCACGGCTTGGTCGAGCTCGCCGAGTTCTTCGAGAGTGCAGCCGAGGTTGTAGCGCGAGATGCCGTTGAGCGGATCAATCTGTACGGCGGCGAGAAAGCAATTGCGCGCGTCGCTGAGCTGGCCCATTTGGTAGTATGCGACGCCCAGATTGATGTGCGCTTCGATCCAGTTCGGCGCCAGATCCACGACACGCTGATAATTTTCGATCGCCTCGGGCAGAGTTTCAGGGTGAGATTCGCAGTCGAGGGCGGATTGAAAGAAATCTTCGGGAGTGGGGCCAACCATGGCACGTAATTTCGCGGGCTGCGAGATCAGGTCAAACGGGAAAGCCCACTGGCGCAGAAAGGGATTGAAGGGACGTTCGGAGCCGGGAGGAACGATGTGGACTTCGCGGCCGAATTCGACCAGGCGGAGTTCCTGGATTGGCACGGGCGTGGCGCCAAACTGCTTTTCCATCAAAGCGACGGCGCGGCGGACACGATTGGCGGGGACGCGATTTTGGGTGATGCGTTGGATGGAGCGCAGGGCTACCAGATCGCCGAAGCTGTAAAACCGCTCGCCCCAGCGGGCTTCGGGACGCACCAAGCGCAGCCGTTCCCAATAGCGAAGACGGTTCGGCTCAAGACCCAGGATGCGCCCAACTTCATTTCGCGTATATCGCTGCGCCAATCCGCTCGTCCCCTCGCTCGCCCTGGTGGTGCTTGCTACGATTGATTATGCACCTGGTGTCAACTCTTGCCTATGGTACTCGGCTGTGCATAACTTGGCGCGGAAAGGCCAAAGCGAAACTCAAAAGCGAAATTAGAAAAGCGAAAATTGAAAATGGGAACTCAAAAGCGGCGCCAGGTGGCTGGCATCCGAGCCGCAAGCGCTTTGCCTAGGTGCGCGCCGATAACCAGAAGAGGACAGGCGGTTGCGCGGCGTGCGGGGCTTGTTAGACTTTGATAGGCAGTTGCCCGCCACGATGCCTCTTGATACCGCCGAACGATTGTATCTGGACCGCCAGGTCACCCTGGCTCGAGCCATTTTTGTGGCTCTGGCGCTGGTGGATTTGATCGAAATGTCCGTGCCGGGATCGCGCACGGCCGCGGCGATTTTCCTGGCAGTATATTTGTTGCTCGCGCTGGCGGTGCTGGGGTACGAGCGGCTGTCGATCGAGACGAACGTCACGATTCCGCTGCTGGCTGACTTCGTGGCGCTGGCGGTATTTCTTTTTCTGACGCCGTCGGTATCCGCGTGGTGGTTCCTGTTCCTGTTTGTGGTTTTCGCGTTGGCGACGCAGGGCAATGCGCGGTTGATGCTGTGGCTGGTGACAGCCGCTACCGCCGGAATCATATTTCGCGTGGCGCTGATGGAATTGTCCGGCTGGCGCGGTGCGTGGCATTGGCTGACGATTGGGCTCGGCACGGTGATTTCCGGGCTGGGCATGGGATTTCTGGGCGCGCGCGAACGCGAGCATCTGGAGCGCCAGCAATTCCTGGAAAAAATTACGCGGCTGCTGCAGTTTGACCGGGGATTGACGGAGTCGGTGCGCCAGGCGCTGGGCGAAATTGCGCTGGCGTTCGAATGCGAGCAGGCGTGCCTGGCGATTCGTGATGAGGAGCTGGAACGGCTTTTTGTCTGGAAGATTCATCCGAACGACCGCGAACTGGGCGGGCCCGAAACGCTGCCGCTTTCGCGCTCGGACACATTCCTGACGGATTCGTTCGAGAGTTCGTTCTGCTGGGAGTTTAGCGAAGACGCCGGAGCCGGATTTGGTTGGGATCGCCGCAGCGGCCAGACTTTCCGCGACCTTGCGGCGCCGCCTGATTCGACACGCGAGGAATTTGGGGCGCGCACGTTGCTGGCGGTGACGATTGAGGCGGGCGGCAGGCCAACCGGGCGCGTCATGCTCATCAATCCCATCGGCGCCAACGGCTTGAACGGCACAATCGGGGCGCAGGGTGCAGGGCGGCGATTCACCAAAGGCGAGCTGCGATGGTTCGAGCAGATCATTCGGCATGTGGGGCCACCCCTCGAGAACGTATTCTTAATGCGGCACTTACGGGCGCGCGCAGTGGAATCGGAACGCAGCCGCATTTCGCGCGATTTGCATGACGGGATCCTGCAAACGCTGCTCAGCCTGAATATCCAGCTGGACGTGCTGCGGCACAAGTTCCCCTGGACGCCGGAGCAGGCAGGCAAGGAATTGGAAACATTGCAAAAAACCGTTCAACAAGAAAGCGAAGAATTGCGTAGGATGGTTACAGACCTTCGGCCCCTGCGCGTCGAGAGTGCGGACATGCGGGAGCTGATGCTGGGTTTTGCGGAGCGTTTCCGCAACGAAGCGGCGATGGCGGTGGATTTATTTATCGAGGACCGGAATTTGCGTTTGCCAGACCGAATTTGCAGGGAGCTTTTCCAGATATATCGTGAGTCACTCAACAACATAAAAAAGCATGCGAAGGCCAGTCACGTCGTGGTAAAACTAGGACAAGATGAGGCGAAGGTGTCTCTCGTTGTGGATGACAATGGGCGCGGCTTCAGTTTCTCTGGCAGATACAGCAGCGAGGAGCTGGACCGGTTGCGACTCGGGCCAATTTCGATCAAGGAAAGAACACGGGGCGTGGGCGGGACGCTAACGGTGGAATCGAATCCCGGGCACGGGGCGCGTCTGACGGTAGAAATCCCACTGAATTAACTTAAGATGACGAAAGCAAAACAGGTGATTCGCATCCTGGTCGCGGACGACCATGCCATTTTCCGTGACGGCTTGCGCAAGCTATTGGAGGCCGCCGACGAGATACAAATCGTCGGAGAGGCGTCAAATGGCGTGGAATGCGTGAAGATGCTCAGCAAGCTGAAGCCGGACATCCTGCTGCTGGATTTGCGCATGCCCGAAAAGGACGGTCTGGGCGTGCTGGAAGAGGTGAATTTCGATTCGCTGCCGACGCGCGTTATCGTGCTGACGGCCGCCGAGGATGATCGCGACGTGGTGCGCGCGATGCGGCTGGGGGCGCGCGGGGTGGTGCTGAAGCAATCGGCGAGCGATCTTCTGGTGAAGAGCATCCGCAAGGTGTCCGACGGCGAGATCTGGCTGGACAACCGGATGACCGCGGAAGTGATTGATGCGTTCAAGAAATCCGCGGAATCGGGGCAGCGGCGGGAAAAGCCGCTATTGAGCGACCGCGAGAAGGAAATCGTGCAGCTGGTGGCGCAAGGTTTCCGGAACCGCGAGATCGGCGAGAAACTTTTCATCAGCGAACAGACGGTAAAGAATCATCTGCATAATATTTTCGATAAGTTGGGCGTTTCCGATCGTTTGGAACTTGCGTTGTACGCGATCCATCACCGCTTGATTGACCAGACCTAGTTCGCTGCATGGTTTTTTCGCTTGCTCTTGTTCTTGCGGCTGTTCCCTCTGCCGATACGATCCGCCGTTTCGAACCCTTGGTAAATTTTTCGGCTCGCAACCCTTTCCGCGTGAAAAGCGTTTAGAATATTCCTTGGCTTAATAAATCACGGATGAGCGCAATCAGTTCGAGCATGGTGAACCAGGAACCTCCGCGCGTCCTTTCGCGCGAATTGGTGTTGCTGCTTTGCGTGCTGGCGCTGATGGTGATGTTGGCGCTGACGGCGCTGTTCTCGCGGCTATATCACAAGAAAATACATACGCTAGCGGATGCCATGTTCGCGCAAGGCGAAGCCGACGAGCAGGCGGCGCAGCAATTGGCGGCGCAGGCGAAGGCTGCGCAGTTTAAGCTCGCGCTGACGGATTACCGCAACGCGCTGGCCTACAATCCCTCCAATCCACTGTTTCAATTTCATCTGGCGCGGTCCCTGGCTGCGGCCGGGCGCGACGACGAAGCCCGTTCGTACCTGCTGAATCTTCTTTCCGAATCTCCCGGCAGTGGTGAAGTAAACCTGGAGCTGGCACGCATTGCGGCGCGAACGAATTCGATGGCGGATGCCATGCGCTATTACCAGGGCGCGATTTATGGCGAGTGGGCCAGCGATCCGATCGCCATGCGTTGGCAGGTGCGCCAGGAACTTTGCGAAACTCTGCTGAATCGCGGCCAGGTGAAACAGGCGGCGCCGGAAGTGATCGCGCTGGCGCAGAATACACCCGCGGACGATTCGGCGCGGCTGAAAATCGTGGCGCAACTGCTGCTGCGCACGCAGCAATGGAATCGCGCGCTGGATATGTATCGCACGCTGCTGGCCGCTGATCCGAATGCTGAAGATTCGTTGGCGGGCGCGAGCCATGCCGCGTTTGAGCTGGGCCAGTACGTGACGGCGATGCAATATTTCGACCGGCTGCCGCGGCAAAGGCGTGAACAGGCGGATCTGCTGCAGCGGTTCGAAATGACGGGACGAATACTCGCGGCAGATCCGTTCTTGTCCGGACTTTCGGCCGAGGTCCGCGCGCAGCGCGCAGCGAATGCGCTGTCGCTGGTGCAAACACGAGCGGAGAATTGCGCGCGTCAAACCGGCCAATCGCTGGAGCAAACTCCGCCCCGCACAGACCTGCAGCGCGTCTACCAGCAGGCCAAAGACTTGCAGCCGGATTGGACTCCGCGATATCTGGAGCGATTTCCAGATCGTCTGGACGAAGCCATGGCGTACGTGTTTAGCGTGGAAAATGCCGCAGCCGCAGCGTGCGGGGAACCCCCAAGCGATGATCGCGCGCTCTGGTTGCTGGGCCGCAGCCGGTCGGTGGTGAACCCGTGAGCGAGGCTCCCGTTGTTGCGGTGACATCCTCGCCCGAAGCGGTTGCGCCCGCTGCGATTGGCGCACCAGACGAGCCGAGACATTTCCGCGCGCGTTGGGAATCGTGGATGCACGCGGTTTTCACGCTGCGCGAAGACCGCTTCTTCCTGCTGCTGGCCGTGCTCATCGGAATTTTCGCCGGACTGGTTGTGGTCTGCTTCCGACTGGCGATCGAGTGGACGCAGATCACGTTGCTGGGTCCGTCATTGTCTCCATCCTTTCCGCGCGTGGTGGTGGCTCCAGTCATCGCGGGTATCGTGGTGGCGCTGCTGGCCATTCATGTGTTTCCGCGGGTGCGCGGCAGCGGAGTGAATCAGGTCAAATCAGCGATGTACATCTCAAACGGATACGTTCCGTTCAGGACGGTGATCGGAAAATTTTTCGCTTGCGCGCTGGCTATCGGTAGCGGGCAATCGCTCGGACCCGAGGATCCTTCGCTGCTGATGGGTGCCGGAATCGCTTCGCTGATCGGCCGGAGTTTGCGCTTGTCGCAGGAAAAAGTGCGGTTGATCGCGCCGGTGGGCACCGCGGCCGGCCTGGCGGCGGCATTCAACGCGCCGATTTCGGCCGTACTGTTCGTAATCGAAGAAGTGATCGGAACGTGGAGCGCGGGAGTGCTGGGGGCTATCGTGCTGGCGGCCGTTTCCAGCGTGGTGACGATGCGCGCGTTCCTGGGGCCGGACTCGCTGTTCCGCGTTCCGCCGTTTCGTCTGGCCGGGCCGGGAGAAATTCTGGCGTACGCGGCGCTGGGCGTGGCCGGCGGCGCGGCTTCGTTGGTGCTGCTGAAATGGATCGTATACGCGCGGCCCAAGATGCAGGCTCTTCCGCATTGGACGCAATATTTTCAGCCGGCTGCGGCCGGATTGCTGATCGGATTGATCGGCATGCGCTTTCCACAGGTAATGGGCGCCGGATATGCCATCGTGGACCAGGCCATGCACGGGCAATTTGTGTGGCAGCTACTTTTGTTGCTGGCCGCATTAAAGCTGCTCGTCACCGGATTTTCGTTTCTGAGCGGGACGCCGGGCGGCCTGTTTGCGCCCACAATCTTCATCGGGGCGATGCTGGGCGGCGCGGTAGGTTCCATCGAGCATCATTTTTTCCCCGCGCTAACCGCGACGATCGGCACATTCGCACTGGTCGGGATCGGGACCTTGTTCGCGGGATTTCTGCGAACGCCGATCACTTCCGTGTTCATGGTGATTGAACTTTCCGGGAACTACACGGCGATTCTGCCGGTGATTATTTCCACCATGATCGCGTATGGGATTTCGCGAGCGTATCAAAAGGTTCCGTTGTTCGACCTGCTGGCGCGGCAGGACGGTTTGGTGCTGCCGTCAATTGAAGAGCGGCGGGAGATGACTTCCTTCGTGGTGGAGGATGCGATGCGGACGGACGGCGTGCTGGTGGCCGAACCGGGCGACCACATTGTGGAGGTGGCCAAGCGCGCCGAAACGAACCCGCAGGCGGCGTTGCTGCTGCGTATGCGTCCGGGAGAATGGTGGCTGCTGGACCGCGAAGACGTGATGCGCCTGGCACCGGATGCGGCGCGCACGACCACCCCTATCCACGCCAAATCCAAGGGTCCGGTTCCGTACCTGTTCCGCGATCAGAGCCTGGCCGAAGCGCTGCAGGTCATGGGCGATTGGCCCGTGCTGCCCGTGGCTAGCCGCGCAGACCTGGCGAAGCTAGAAGGCATCCTCACTCTTGCCGATACACTGCACGCATTTCGCAAAACTCCGAAAGAAGAGTAATTATAGGACTCGCCTGGTAAACCATTAATATTCTGCAGGTTAGCACCGATAGGACTAGTACTTACGTACCAATTTGGGTGATTAGAATTGAGGCTTTAGCTCTATTGGTTCTCAGGCGCATCGGCCCTACTCTACAAGCGTACTTAGGGAGGTAGTGTCCTGTGGCTTTAAAAGAGCGGCGTGCAACGCGGCGATTCTTAATGCGTCTTCCGCTGACGGTTCGCTGGACTGACGAGAGCGTCGTTGGCGAAGCTGCCACCGAATCGCGGGAAGTCAGTTCCCGCGGCCTCTATTTTCACTTGCCCAAAGGGTTGAGGAGCGGCGCACCGGTTGAAATAGTAATGACCTTGCCGCATGAACTTACTCAAGCAGGTCCTGTGCGCGTCCGCTGTCTCGGACGTGTGCTGCGGACCAGTCCCGAGAATTCGGGAGAAGTGGGAGTGGCAGCAGCGATCGAACGATACGAGTTCATGCGCAGCAGCGAATCAGCGGCATAACAAGTTTCTTACCCAGACCCTGCGGAGATGGGTGAGAATGCCGGGAGGCTCGGGTCCCTCAGCCTAGTCCTCCCGGTTCCTTTTTTTGTTCGACGTTCTAGCCTCTTGCAGCGGTTGCAAGCCCACGCCTGCGATTTCCTGCTACAGCGTAAATAAATCCCTCATTCGAAATCCAGCGCGCGGAATCGCCGTCAGTCGAACTCACGGCGCGGCGAAGTTTGGTTCGCGCCGACGCGGCCTGCAACGATTTCCGCCTGCGCATAATTTTCGCCGCGAATCGGCGCACCAGCCAGACGGCGCAACATCGCCAGCTGGCCCACATGCGTGAAGGAATCGGCGATCGCGCCCTGGAAGAGTTTCTCCGGCGGACAGGAGAGCTCCGCATCGGAAGCGAGAAAATCATCGAGCGCTTTTAAGCTGGCGAAGAAGCGTTTGCTGCCCTCGTCCCAGGTAAGCGGCGGGGAGTCGTGCCAATCTTGTTTGCCGTTGGCCTGCGTGAGCGCCCAATCGAGCAGATCCCCCAAATGGGCGAGAATCTGGCCGCAGGCGCGGGTGGTGTCTGAGGCGCGGTATTCGGCGAAAGCTGGTGGAGCGCCGCGCAGCACTTTTCCGCCGCGATAGGCGAGCGTGGCGACGGCGTGGCGCAGCAGTTGACGGCTGGAGCCTGAAGCTGGGCGTTCAAGCGTCGAGTCCATAGTGGATCGATTATAAGACAAATTGCGTTACTGTGACATTAAGCGTGCCTTGCCACGCCCGTGATACGGATAGACCAGCTCGCGGCTGGGAACCTATACTGGTCGGATGCAATCGACCTCTGCACGTCCTGCCCTGGATCATCCCGAATCGGAATTGCTCGCAGCGTTGCGGCGCTACTGGGGCTACGATTCGTTTCGTCCGATGCAGGAGCGCATTGTGCGCAGCCTACTCGGCGGGCAGGACGCTTGTGTGGTGATGCCCACGGGCGGCGGAAAATCTTTGTGCTACCAATTGCCAGCGGCGTTGCTGGCGGATCGCACCGTGGTGGTGGTCTCGCCATTGATCGCGCTGATGCAGGACCAGGTGGCGCAGCTGCGCCAGATGGGAATTCCCGCCGCGCTGCTGAATAGCACGCTTGCTGCCGACGAGCAGTCTGAGATTTTGCGCGAGGCGATCGCTGGGCGCTACCGCTTGCTGTATCTTTCACCGGAGCGATTGGCGCGGGCGGATACGATCGAGTGGCTGCAGCGCGTGCCGGTTTCACTTTTTGCGATTGACGAGGCGCACTGCATTTCGGAGTGGGGGCACGAATTCCGTCCTGAGTACCGGCAGCTGAGTTCGCTGCGGCGGCATTTTCCGGATCGGCCGATTGCGGCGTTTACGGCGAGCGCTACGCGGCAGGTCAGGCACGACATTATCGAGCAGCTGGCCTTGCGCGAGCCGCATAAATACATCGCAAGTTTTCACCGTGCGAACCTTCGTTACGTAGTGAAGGAATGCAGTGCGCAAATGCAGTCCCATTTGCTGGCTCGCGCGCTGCAAAATTATTCCGGCAGCAATGTGATCATTTATGCGCCGACGATCAAGCGCGTGGAAGAGACCGTAGATTTTCTGGCGGCGGAGGGAATTGCCGCGATCGGTTATCACGGCAAAATGGACAATGCCGCGCGCCGGCGTAATCAGGAAAAATGGATGTCCGACGAGGTACCGGTGCTGGTGGGCACAGTGGCGTTCGGGCTGGGCATCAATAAGGCTGCGGTTCGCGCGGTGATTCACCTTTCGCTGCCGAAATCCATCGAACAATATTATCAAGAGGCCGGACGCGCGGGACGAGATGGCCTGCCCGCTGATTGTGTGATGCTGTGGCAGAAAAGAGACGTGGGGTTGCTCGCGCATTTCATGGAGCAGCTCACCGATCCACAGGAACGAGAACGAGGCTGGCAGCGCTATCACATCATTCGCAATTTTGTGGAATCCACCGGTTGCCGGCATCGGCAGATCTGTCTGCATTTTGGCGAAACGCCGAAATGGGCCACATGTGGAGCTTGCGACGTGTGCGGCTGCGAAATCCCGTGGCTGAGCGCGCCGGCACCAGCGCCAAAGTCGAAGCGGCGCGGCAAGTCCTCGAAGTCTTCGGCGGTGGCCCCTGCGGGGTCATTTGCCGCGGCGGCATCCATCACGTTCACGCGCGGCCCGCGTCCGGGCCGGCAGGATGATTTGCCTGTGAGCGCGGCGGCCGATGACGGCGCGCGCGGCAGTGGCTGGTGGGGGTCGGCGGGCAAGCGCAAAGGTTCGGGCGCTAGCGCAAGGAATACAGCCGGGATTGACCCGGAGCTTCGCGAATATATGCGCGAATGGCGGAGGGTCGTGTCTAAGAGGATGAACATCGCGGCTTTTATCATCATGCACGATACTTCGCTCGACCATTTGTGCCAGCTGCAGCCGCGTTCACTGGCGGATATGCGCAAGGTTTCGGGATTTGGCGAACGCAAGACAGAAATGTACGGCCCCGCAATTCTGGAGGCGCTGCAAAGATTCCGCAACGGCGCGCGAATCGTGGCTGAACCGTTCGACGATTGATGCGAGAGATTGCGGGCGGATGATTCAGTCGCTGGATTTGTCGGGCGGAAAGCGCGTGGCCGTGCGGCCCGCAAAAATTGCGGAATTGCGTGATGCATTTGCCGCGGGCTTCAGCGAAGGACCGGCCGCACCGTATGTGATCGCGTCGCGGGTCTTCGCAAGCGGCGCGGTGTCTAGGAATTTCACCGCATTGCCGTCGCGTTCGACACCCAGCTGCGCCCACAGAGCTGCGAGGTCTACCTCGTAGGGCTGGTCCTTCATTTTGGCGTAGAGATTTCGCAGCACGGGCACGCCCGTCGCTTGATCTCCGACGCTGAGCGCTTTTTCCAGTTCCCAGTCGTAGCGAATGTCGCCGCCGGCGTTCAATATTCCGCGCAGAGCATCTTCCAGGCCTTTTTTATTTCCGGTTTCGCGATGGATTTCGATGTCCGCAAGAAAACAGAAAAGCGCGCCGCCCCAATAGGTTCGTCCCCAGGTGTGAGTGTGGTCCAGGCCCTCGTCCCCAGCGGCGGGAAGGCCCTGATGCAGGTCGCGCACCACTTCGAACCACATTTGATTGGCGTCGAAGTGGCCGGCGCGGACGCGCGCGATTGGTTCCACGTAGGTGGCGATGCCTTCTTCTATCCAGTGATGATTTTCAGCGACGGAGGGGAATGACAAATGGACCATCTCGTGCGTGAGCATCCAATCGCCCGCGAGATCGGAGAACTGCGCGCCTTTGCCGACGTGAATGGTAATGAAGCCGCCGTTATCGCGGCCAAAAGTGCGGCCGCCGCGCACACCTTTTCCGTCGGACGGCACGATGCGGAGCAAGAGTTGCGGAACGGGGAAGCGGCCGTAATACGCGCTGACGGATTCCGCGGCCCAGCGCACCCACTTCAGCAAATCTTCTTTACTGGCCTGCATCGAGCCGGACTCGATGTTGACGTCAATGCGCGAGTTGCCGATGACGATTGTGGAGGTCATTTCGTCAGCAGGAAAAGCGGTCGCTGCGGCGAACCAGACGATTGCTGCGGCGAGGATCGCCGGGCAGAAAACCCGGGCGAGTCGCGATCTTCGCCGAACTCGAACCGCTTGCACCGGGCCATCGTCCATACCCCATTGTGCGACTCGACCGGGATTAAGCCAAGGACGAACCTGCGTCGCCGCGCAGCGCTTTTCGCACGGGGCGTTCCAGCAGATGATCCAGTGAGATCTTGCCGGCGCCAAAAATCAGGATCAGCAGGCCCACGAAAAGGTAAATGAAGGAAGCGGCATTTTGGAATTTGTCGGGATCGGAGATGAAAGCGAGCAGCGCCGCATGGTCCGCTGTCCAATAGGCCGTGAACATGTCTATCACCAGGCCGAGCGCCGCGATGCGCGCAAGTAAGCCGAGCGCCAACAGAATTCCGCAGACGAATTCGAAGGACGAGACGAAAGTAGCGGTGGCGTGCGGCGCAGGCAATCCCAGGCTCGCGAAAAATTCTGTCACGTGCGATAGGTTGTGCAATTTTGCCCAGCCGTTCTGCGAGAGCTGCCAGCCCCAGTAAACGCGAACGAGCAGCAGGAAGGGAGATTGCAGGCTGGAGACCGCTTTCACAAATCCGTCGTACATGCGCAGAATCTGGCTGCCAGCTTTGCTCATGGAGTGAGGCGCTCTCTTCCGGCCGGCGCTTATCGACGCGGCGCGACCTTTTCGTTTTTCGCAGATTTTTCCCGGCGGCAGAACCAGCCAAGCGCCGACCAGGTGTGGAACCATTTTTCGACATGCGCCGCGCGGTCTGCCAGGGCGATCGGCGAGTTGCGCAAGGCCGCTTCGATGGCAGCATTCAGGGATTTCCCGGCGTGCAGAGCGGAGAGAATGGCGAATTCCTCGCGATCGAGGCGGCGGAAATAGACGTCTTCGTCCAGGCGATGCACTGCCAGAAAAATGGGGCTGGGCGCGAACTTGGCCACGGCGCTAACGCGCTTTCGTTTGTGGCGCTCGTTGAACGTGTTGCTGGCGACGTCCAGATCGTCCGAATCCTTGCGAACCACCAGCAGCAGTTCATCCACCGGATAGCGCAGCGCGAGCAGGCTGACGTAGGGTTGCAAGCGCAGGCGCAGCTTCGCGGGATTCACGCCCGCCAGATCTTCGGGCTTGAGCGACGGTTCCCGCAGACCGTCGAACGCTTCGATATCGGCCCACTCCAGGCGGGCCATGTCCAGCGCCAGACTCTGCCGCTCTCTAGCCCAGGCCGGATGCTTTTGCAGCCAGCTCACCAGCCGCGAACCAAGATTGCGCAGCGTGAAAGATCGCGACGGGCAATCCATCAGATACGCCTTGGCCATCGCATCGAAGCGGCGGCCTCCCAGCACGGCGCGCACACCCGGAAAATCTTCGGCGAAAGCGGAAAGCACGCGGAACCAATATTGGCGATTATAAATTTCCAGGCGTTCGAAAGAAGTCAGCCGGTCGTTGGGCTTGATGATTTGCGACGCGACGGCGCGCATCGAGCGGCCATCGGGCGCCACCGCACGCATGCGTTCGGAGTTGGTCAGTGGAGTCATGACGGCGCGAGCCATGTGGCGTTGCAGGTTGAGAAGTTTCATACGGCGTCCGCGAGCGAGACGCTGGCGAGAAAGCGATTGGCCTTCAGCGCTTCGTCATGCACTTCCTCGAAAGAAGGAATGCTGTCGTCCCACTCGAGCAGCGTAGCGGTGTGGCCGACGCGTTCAATGGCTCGCGCGTACAACTTCCACACCGGATCAATCACGGGATGATCGTGCGTATCGAGGATGTACTTGCGATATTTCGAGTGCCCGGCGATATGAATTTGCGCCACGCGTTCCGCGGGGACGCTGTTGACGTAAGTGAAGGGATCGAAGCTGTGATTCTGCGACGAAACGTAAATATTGTTCACGTCGAGCAAGATGCCGCAGTCGGCGCGCTCGGCGACCTCGTTCAGGAACTCCCACTCCGTCATTGCGGACACGTGAAATTCGGCATAGCTGCTGACGTTCTCGACAGCGACGGGAATTTCAATGAAATCGCGCACTTCACGGATTTTCTGCGCGGTGATGCGCGCGGCTTCGAAAGTGTAGGGCATGGGCAGCAGGTCGTGCGTGTAGCGGCCGTCGACGCTGCCCCAGCACAGATGATCGGAAAGCCAGGGAGTCTTGGTGCGCCGGACTAAAGTTTTCAGACGCCGCAGATGCTCGCGATTCGGGCGTTCGGCCGAGCCGAAGTACATCGAGACGCCGTGCTGCACCACTTTGTACTGTTCCAGTATTTGATCGAGGATGCGCAGCGGCCGCCCGCCATCAATCATGAAATTTTCGGATATGATTTCAAACCAATCCACAACGGGCTTGCGCGTCAGAATGTGATGGTAGTGCGGCGAACGCAGACCTATCCCGATTCCGTAATCCGTGTGGCCGTTAAACCGATTGGCAGGCATTTCCCACTCCGCTGGTTGACGCGAAAAGAACCGATGCTGCGGAAAAGCGTTGAGGGCCGTTCACTGCAGGTTCCGGCCCTCAACACCAGACCGTTGATACGGGATGCGATCGCCGATGCGGCGAGTGTTAGTCGGGCATCTTCGAGCCGTCGGTTGCGCAGCCGCCCTTGCCCTTGCAAGAGTTCTTGCCTTTGCAGCCATTGTCGCTCGATTTACATCCGCCCTTGCCCTTGCAGGAGTTCTGACCCTTGCAAGCATGCTTTTCCTTCACCTTCTTGTCCGCTGGGGCCTGATCGGACTGGGTTGCGGAATGCATGCCGGAGAGAAGGTTGGACGCCTGGATGGTTGTGGTGGTACCGGCGAGCAAACCAGCAAGCGCTGCGCCAGCGATGAGGGCCTTCTTTGACTTTGTCATTTTCCCGAATTACCTCCTGTGAGTTTGGACTGCAACCACACCTGCTTTTACTACGTTCTGGACGGTGGTTTTGGATTGCCGCTAACGGTTTTTCCGGACTGGGTTGGTTCCAAGCCCCGGCAAGTAACCCGGGGATTCGCCCGCAGCATAACGCCGGGGGCGTGGCCTGACAACTTATCTTTTGTAACGTTTTAGGATGTCCGAATTCGCTCGTCGCGAGCCGGATCCCGTTGGAAAATCCCACGAGCGAACATCCGGATGAACCGCGCTGGGCTGGCTGCGCTCTGTTGGACTGCGCGGGAGCAGATTCGTTATCCCGCGGCAGTGAATTGAATTGCCGGCCGGATGGACTGATTTCTGCTGGCGTGGGGCTCTCGTGAGCACGCTTTCAATAACGATTGACGGTGAAGGTGAAGTCCGGTAAGGTGTTACTATGATGTTGAATTGTTGCCCGACGCGGTGTTGTCCATGCGCTTGTTGCGCATGTTGTATGGCGCACCGGTCTGGCGATAGGAGATTGGGGACTTAAGTCTTAATCCAACTTTAAGTGTCCAAGCCCCACCCGCCAGAAACATTGGTTGGTGGGTTTTTTGTTTTTATGGGTCATTTTTTTTATGAGTGAGAAGAAGGAAACCAGGGCACAGCGCATCGAACGGCTCAAGCGAGCCAAGAATGCGTGGGAGTGCGTTGACGAGATCCGGGAATTTGCGCGGCACGGGCATGCCTCGATTCCGCCCGAATGGCTGGGGACCTACTTTCGTTCCTGGGGGATTTACACGCAGGGCGACGGGCAGGGAGTGATCGGCGGCGCGAACGGCGAAGGGAAGGCGACACCGTTTTTCATGGTGCGCATCCGGATACCCAACGGAATTTTGCGCAGCAAACAATTGCGCGCGGTCGCCGACATCGCGCAGCAGCACGGGCGCGGCGTGGCCGATATTACCGTGCGGCAGAATGTGCAGTTGCATTGGGTGACGATCGAGGCGCTTCCGGAGATTTTGGACCGCCTGCATTCAGTGGGACTAACCACCACCGGCGCGTGCGGCGACGTGACGCGCAACATCACCGGGTGCCCGCTGGCGGGCGTGGATGCGGATGAGATATATGACACCTCGCCCGTGGCGCTGGAATTGAATCGGCAGCTGGCGGGAAACCCCGAATTTTACAATTTGCCCAGGAAATTCAAGGTTTCGATTACCGGGTGCCACCTGTGGTGCTCGTATCCTGAGATTAATGATGTGGCTTTGACGGCGACGACGCGGCGCAAAGGCGGGGGAACCGAAACGGGATTCTCGCTGCGCGTGGGCGGCGGTCTTTCCACCGATCCGCATCTGGCGATGCGGCTGAACGCGTTCGTGGCCGAGCATCAGGCGCCGCGTGTGGTACGAGCGATCGCTGAGATTTTCCGCGACAGCGAAGTGCTGCGCGAGAACCGTGAGCGCGCGCGATTGAAATTTTTATTCTTGAAGCACGGTTGGACGGCCGACTCGTTTCTAGCGGAATTGCACAGCCGCCTGGGATTCCAACTCGATCCCGCGGAACCGGAGCACGTGCCGGAAGACGCCTACCGCGATCACGTGGGGATACACGCGCAGAAGCAGCCGGGATTTTCCTACGTGGGAGCGTCCGTATTGCGCGGCCGGATCAGCGCTGACCAATTACGCGTCGCCGCGGAACTTGCCGAGCGCTATGCCGGCGGCGAGATTCGCACCACGATCATGCAGAACCTGGTGCTGGTGAACGTGCCGAGCGAACACGCTGACGAAGTGGCACGCGTTCTGGACGCTGCGGGCCTGCCTGTGGCGGCTTCGCCATTTGCGCGTGGGACGATCGCTTGCACCGGCTCCGAATTCTGCAAACTGGCTCTGACCGAGACGAAGAGCTTCGCGCGCTGGCTGGTGGAAGAACTCGAAGACCGCATACCCGGATTTGACGAGCAGTTGAAATTGCACATCGCAGGGTGCCCGAACAGTTGCGGCCAGCATTGGATCGCGGACATCGGGCTGGAGGGCAAGAAAATTAAAGTGGGCGGCGAGATGGCCGATGCCTACTACTTTTGCGTGGGCGGCGCGGTGGGCAAGTTTGCCGCGATCGCTCGCCCCGTGGGTTATCGCTGTGCCGCGTCCGAGGTACCGGAAGCGATCGAGCGCTTGCTGCGAAATTTTGACGAGGAGCGCAGCCCCGGCGAAAATTTGCGGCAATTTTTTGCACGCCATACCAATGACGAGATCCGCATGCTCCTGGCGGGGCAGATCGCGGAAGCCGTGGCACGGGACGTTTCCGCGGGTCCCGTGCCGCATGGGATCGAGGGCTAGGGGATGCCACTGTTTCCCGTTTCGCTGAGATTGCGCGGCCGGCTGTGCTTGGTGGTGGGCGGGGGCGTGATCGCGGAATCGAAGATACAGAGTTTGCTCGCGGCGGAAGCACATGTGGTTGTGATCGCACCGGAAGTCACCGACGCGGTTGCTGCCTGGGCGCGCGCAGGACAGATCGAGTGGCAGGTCAAGACTTTTGCGGTGGAGGATTTGTGCGGCGCGTTTCTGGTGGTGGCGGGTACCTCGTCGCCGCCAGTGAACCACGAAGTTTTTCGTCAGTGCGAGGTCGACGGAATTCTGTGCAACGTGGTGGATGATCCGGAATACTGCCACTTCTATTATCCAGCGGTGGTGCGGCGGGGAGCGTTGCAGATCGCGATTTCCACCGAAGGGCAGAGTCCGGCGCTGGCGCAGCGATTGCGCAAGGAACTCGAAGCGCAGTTTGGTCCGGAATACGAACAGTGGCTGGAATGGCTGGGCGCGGCGCGCACATTCCTGCGCAGCGAAGGCAAAGATCCCCAAGAAACAAAGAGATTGCTGCACCAGCTGGCAAGCGAGGAAATGTTCGAGCGATTTTTGCGTGAAGGCGAGAAGGAACTGATCGGCAGGAGTTCTTCATGAAGGGCAAGGTTTATCTGGTGGGCGGCGGTCCGGGAGATCCCGAGCTGCTCACGCTGAAGGCGGCGAAAATTCTAGCGCGCGCGGAGATCGTGCTGCATGACGCGTTGGTGAGCCGCGAAGTGCTCTCGCTGGCAGCCGCGGGCGCAAAGCTTATTGACGTTGGTAAGAGATGCGGGCGGAAATTGCTGACGCAGGAAGAAATCAACGCGTTGATGGTTTCCTACGCACAGTCGCACCAAGTGGTGGTGCGACTGAAAGGCGGCGATCCTTTGCTTTTTGGACGCGCGGGAGAAGAAATCGCGGCCTTGCGGCAAGCGGGCGTCGCGTACGAAATCGTTCCGGGCATCACAGCCGGCTTCGGCGCGGCTGCTGCTGCGGGATTTTCTCTGACGGACCGGCGCGTTGCTTCGCAGTTGCTGTTCACCACGATCCAGCGCGATACCGACAATCGTTCGATACAGTGGGGCGGAATTTCCAGCACTACAACGCTGGTGCTCTACATGCCGGGGACGGATTACGCGCGTGTGACGCAGCAGCTGCGCGATGCAGGCTGGCCGGACGATATGCCCTGCGCGATTGTGTCGCACGCCAGCGCCAAGGATCAGGAGATTCGCTTGACGGTGCTTGCGAAGTTGGCCGAAGAAGCGACGTTGCCGGCGCCTTCGATCATGGTGGTCGGGCGCGTGGTGGCGGGGGTGGCGGAAGAGCTAAGCCAGGGAGTTCGCCTCGGCGGGGAAACCGCCGATCGAATTTCACCGCCCATGGTGATTTGAAATATCGCGACATCCCGCAAAGAAAATGGCAGGGCGCCGCTCCAGTCGAGTCGCTGGAACCTACCAGCGATGCCGCAGAGCCGCGGCAAATCTCGCATCATATATCTGACGTACGGCGGCCATCGCTTCGGGGCTAAGCGGCGGCAGGCCTGAGGCGCGGCAATTGTCGGAAACCTGATCCGGGCGTTTGCCTCCGGGAATGGCGCAGGTGACCGCGTCGAACATCAGAATCCAGCGCAGCGCGAACTGGCTCATTGTTACCCCGGGAGGCAACAGCGCGCGAATTTCTTCCACCGCTTCCAGGCCGGCGTCGTAATCCACGCCGGAAAAAGTCTCGCCCACGTCAAACGCTTCGCCGTGCCGGTTGAAATTGCGATGATCGTCCGCTTCGAAAGTGGAATCGGGGCGAAATTTGCCGGTTAGCAGGCCACTGGCGAGCGGCACGCGCGCCAGGATCCCGACTTTTTTTCGCTGCGCCTGCAGAAAAAAATCGTCGGCGGGGCGCTGGCGGAAACAATTGAAAATAATCTGCACGCTCTGGACGTTCGGGTGCTCGATGGCTTGCAGCGCTTCGTCAACTTTTTCCACGCTGACGCCGTAATAGCGCAGCTTGCCGGCTTTCACCATGCGATCGAGAATATCAAAAGCTTCGGGCTGAAAATAAAGTTCGGTCGGCGGGCAGTGGAGCTGCAGCAGGTCGAGCGTGTCGGTTGCGAGATTGCGCAAGCTGTCGTCCACCCAGGCCGTAAGATTCGCGGCGCTGTAGCCGGCGAGCGACTGCTTAGGCAGACGCCGCCCGGCCTTGGTGGCGACGATGATGTCCTGCTTGTAATTTTTCTTCAGCTGGGCAATCAGGCGCTCGCTGCGCCCGTCGCCGTAAACATCGGCTGTATCGAAAAAATTTACGCCGCAATCAACGGCCGTGCGCAGCGCCGCCATGGCCTGGTCGTCGGAGACGTGGCCCCAGGCGCCGCCGATGGCCCACGCACCGAAACTGACTTCCGAAACTTTCCAACCAGTGCGTCCGAGCGCGCGGTATTCCACGATGAATCTGTCTCCGGGTTCGCCTGTGGGCCGAGGCTTAGGACTCGACCAGGTGATAGAGCCTGTAATCCTCGTTCATAATCGTCGCAAAGGGACGAAGCGTCAAGCTGCTGGTGCCCGTCTTCACGATCCAATCTTCTGACGATTGCGTCGCTGCGGTGGCCGCGAGCATCTGCTGCCGTGTGATGTGTTCGGGAATATTTCCTACGCCAAAAAGCGCGATGGGGCCGCGAAGCAGCGCCACGGTGTCGGGGTTCTTCGTGTCAACGGCTTCCAGGGTAACCGGCATTTCCATCTCCATCTCGATGCGGTCGCCATCTTTCCAGGTGCGTTGCAGGGCGAGAAACTTTCCGGGCGTGACGTCACTTTGTATGCGGCTGCCGTTCACCGCGACCGTTGTCTTCGCGCCTGCCCATCCCGGTATCCGCACATTCACAGTGAACGTCTCAGGCCGCCCGAGCTTGAATTCCAGCTGCGTGGTATTTGCCTGCGGGAACTGCGTCGTTTGAGTGAGCATGACCGGCGTTCCGTTCTGCGGCCAGGATAGCGTTGAAGGCAGGAAGAGGTTGACGTTGATGCCGTCCTTACTGCGGAAGTAGGAACTGATGCCGTAATCCGCCGTCAGCTGCGGGAAGGTGCCGGAGCAGCAGGGCCACTTGTCCTTGTAGTGAACTTTCTTCGCGGCGTTGTTGTAATCGGAATAATAGAACGAAGTGCCATCGGGCAGAATCGGCCACGCGCCGGCGATCGTGTTGTACAGGATGCGTTCCATGCTGTCGCCGTAGCGCGAATCACCGGTGACGCGCAGCAGGTAACGCGTGATCTTGAAATGGCCGTAAACCCCGCAGGGCGTCTCGAAGCTGGAGTGCGTCAAGCCCAGGCTCTGCCAGAGCCCATCGCCACCCGGCGGGACAAACGCTTCGTCCGGACCCCAGCCGCCGGTGACATAACTCTGTTCGCGTACCATGCGAAAACCGTTGGTCGCGGCGCGCAGATATTTTTCATCGCCGAGAACTAAGTAGGCTTGCATGGCCGAGCTGAGCGCGTTTACGTGACTGTAGGCGTGTTCGCCGGGGAGGACGTTTTCATTTTCCGCCAGCGGATCGAAGTATTCTTTTTCAATGAAGCGGACGGCGAGGTCTTTGTAACGCGGATCGCCGCTGCGTTGATACGCGAGGAACAGATTTTCCGGTAGCGTGTAGGTTTCATCGAAGGTGTAAGCGATGTCCTTGTGGAAACGCGCGCGCTGTTCCGGGCGGCTGAGCGCTTTTTCCGGTAGATGCGGCAGCACGGCTTGCGTGCTGCTCCAAAGTACGTCAAGCGCGGAGGTGTCTCCGGCGAATTCGTGCGCGTCAATCAAGCCGCAGCAGGTCTTGTCGAAGGTGTAGGCGGGCAGGCGATAGTCCACATAAAATTTTCCGGCCGGGTCCACTGTGGCGCCGTAGCCGCGGACCAGGCGCTGCACTTTTTCCTGCGTGGGCTTGGAACCGGTGACGGCATAGGCGCGCGCCAGGCCCGAAAGGTATTGCCCGAAACTGTGTCCGGGGATGAAAGCGTGGAAATTGTCCATGGCGCTGAAATCGTCGGCGTCGTCGTACCAGCCGCCCATGTCTGGGCCGATCGCGGTGAGGCCTTCGCGCTTGCGGAACGGTTTTAGCAGCGCGTCTTCATCTAGATGCAGGTAGAGATCGTGGTTTTGATCGAACTGGCGACGGAACGGGCAATCGAGCAACTGCACCTGAGAGTATCCGAAGGTTGAGAGTTGCGGCGTGACGGCGACCTGCGCGGCGGGAGCTGAAGATTTCGCCCACATGGGGATGGAGCGTGCGGCGAGGGCGGCCGCTGTCGTAACCGCAGCATTCGCAATGAATTGCCGCCTCGATGTCTTTTTCATGGTCTGATCTCCGTTCGATTGCGGTGCCGCAATTCGCCCTGACGCCTGGTCCGCTGCGATGCAGAAGCAGGCTGGATGGACAATGTGTCGAGAAAGCGTTTACCTATCGCTTATACTGCCCGCGAAAGCAGGTTGTCAAGCGGGCGCTCGGTCGCCTGTTTCCGGCGCTGGAGCTGCGCAACGATATTTTGCGTGCAAGCGCGCTGGGCAATCGGAGAGCAAGCTACGGTCTGCGAGGTTCGGCTGCGTCCGGCGCCGGCTCGCTTTGGATGTAGAGCTTGTATCGGTTCGTTGATGCTTCCTGTTGTTGCGACTGCGTGCGAAGTTCCGCCAGGCGTTTCACCAAAGCCGGAACCTCGCCCTTCGGATCATTTATTTTTCGCAACGCCAGCAGCAGATGGTACACGGCGATCTGGTCGCTGGGATTTTCGCGCAGCACGACGCGGCACTGCTCGATGGCCTTTTCGTTTTGCCCGGACTGCAGATAAAGATTGCCGAGCACGTTACGCGCGAGCGGGAAATCCGGCTGTAGCTGCACGGCGCGGGACGCCGCCTTCACCGCTTCGTTGAATTCCGGGCTGCCCACCGCGGGCCCGCCTTGCGAAATAATTTCGGCTTTCAAATAGTGAAGGAAGGCATCGTCGGGATGCGCTTTCAGTTCCGTCTCGACGGTCTTTAGAGCCTGGTCCAGATTGCTGGCTTGCAGTTGCGCGAGGCCTTGGGCGACCGCGGCGGACGCTTGGCCGGGATCGAGCCGGTTAGCGGCCTCGAAGTCGGACTGCCCTTTTTCGAATTGGCCCATTTGAATGTAGAGAATGCCGCGCGCGATATACAGCGGCGCAGCTTTGGGCAATTGCGTGAGGCCTGCATCAATCATTTCGACGCCCACCTGAAACGATTCGTGTTTGTAGGACAAGGCGGCAAAATCCACGTAGTACTTCACTTGATGAGGATTCGCCACGATGGCCTGCCGCAAAAGACTAACGGCGCGAGGCGTCTCGCCGGTTTCTTCGTAAGCTGCTGATGCGAGGTCCAGAACATCGGGCTCTGGTTCGCTCGTATCGAGTAAGGGCTGCAGCGTGGTGATTGCCTCCCTGCTGTGCTGCGCGGTGAATTGCGCGACGGCGAGATTGTAACGAGCGTGCGGACCGTTGGGCAGAAGCGCCAGGATTTGTTCGAAAACAGGGACCGCTTCGTCCGGCTTTTGCAAATCCATCAGGCACGCGCCGTATTCTTCCAGTGCGGTCGGCTGCGCAGAGAGCACCGGGGCGCTTTTCTGGAAATGCTCGACGGCTGCGGCGCAATCATGTTTCTTGTACGCGAGTGCGGCGAGCATCGCGTGAGTGGTCGGTTCGTCGGGGCGAACTTTTAAAATGCGATTGAGCAGAGGGACTGCTCGAATGCTTCCGGCTTTGTATTCCAATTCGGCGGCGCCTTCGAGCGCGGCCAGATAATCCGGCGAGAGCGCCAGGGCCTTGTTGTAAGCGATGAGCGCTTCGTGATTGCGGCCGAGCTGTGTGAGAGCGATGCCCTCGAGCGCCCACAGCCTCACGTCCTTGGGCCATGCCTGAAGTTGGGTGCGAACCAGGGTTAGCGCTTTTTCGTTGTCGCGCGCCTGCAGTGCAGCTTGGATCGCGCGGATGCTACTGGAATCGGCGCCCGTTTGGGCCGCGGCAGCGACGGCGCAAATCGCGAGAAGAAGAATCGCGACGACGCTGCGCAGGAAAATCAAAATGTGCGGTCTGCGTTGCGGCGCGTGCTGGTGAAAATTATCGGGAGGCGACCGGTGTGGGATGATTCTCGCGTTGATGCGGTTTACCATGCGATTCGGATGAGCGACAATCCCTGCCGAGGTAAGGCGAATTGCAGGTGCGTCGCGCCTTGGTCGAGTGATATCCATGCCGGAGAACCGAGCAGCTGCAGCTGTCCCGCATCCTGCAACAGTTGATACTGGGCGGGCGAGGGCGATTGCGGCGAGCCCATCTGTTTCCACGCCGCGAATGAGTTACTGTGATGCGCGTCAATGCGAAAATGTTCGCTCCGTGCTCGCTTAGCCCCCGGCGGCAGACCCTCCACCATGAGGTCAATCGGCGCAGGCGCAGCGGGAAGATCGTCATCGTGATAATTCCAAATCAGGATCTGGATTTCGCTGTCGCCGCGCGCGGCGATCGCCTTGATATCCGGCTGCGCGCGCACGCCGTTGAGCACCACGTCGTCGGTTGAGAGCGCGGCGGAACTGATCACTGGCACGCGCTCGCCGCCCAGCATTCCAAACATGCGGAAAGCGTTCAGCACGGGCTTGTCTAATCCGTTCGAAGCCAGCTCACGGTAGCCGGCGAAATAGGGCTGGTCTTCGAATTCGAATGACCAGGTGACCGCGCCGAGAAAATTCACACGCTCGCTGGTTGCCAGCGCATCGAGGCTGTTCATCGTCTCGGCCGTGTAGGACGCGAACAGCTCTCCATTGCGGTACGCGTTCTGTGGATTCTCTTGCGCGGAACATGCGGCGCATCCTTCCGGGTCGGATTCGCCCAGCACGATAGGCGTCTCGCGCCATTCGGGAAACGACGCGACGATCTGAAATCCGTTCTTGATTGCACTGAGCTGCCGCGCGATGCCCATCTGCACGTGATCGCCCAGCCATTTCGGCGAGCCTTTGGGATGAAAACTGACGAACAGCAGCGGCGATCCGGTTTTTCCCGTCGCGTAATTCGTCTGATGTGCGCAGTGGTCGAGGAATTTGCGCAGGAATTCCGCTGCACGCGGATTGCCCGGGCCGGTGCTGTCCGGACCGCCGATGCGGGCATCCGGAAACGCGCGCAGCACCGCGTCGGCGGTGAAATCGTAAAGCTTGAAATATTCTTCCGGCGTGCCCTTCCAGTATTCGATGTCTGGCTCGTTCCAGACTTCCCACAACCAGGTTTTTACTTCCGCGTCGCCATAGCGTTCACGCAAGTGACGAGTGAATTGAAAGACCAGCTGGGACCATTTGGCGTAATCGCGCGGCGGGTAGGCCCAGCCTGTATAAATCGAAGCGATCGAACCTTTCGGGAAATTGTGGCGATAAGGTTCGGGATGCGTGGAAAGCGCCTCCGGCATGAATCCAATTTCGACGATGGGCTTGATTCCGGCCGCGTGAAACGTATCGAAGATGTGATCGATGATCGTCCAACTGTAGACGGGATTGCCGTCCTTGTCTTCGGTGTATCCGTTGGTCGAGCCCCACTTCAGGGAAGCGGAACCGTCACCGCTGGTGAGCAGATTGTGCACGCGGACGTAAACGGACGCCGAGCTGAGCGCGGCCAGTTCGCCCAGGAGCTTCTTACCGTTCGGTGTGTAGGTGTAGTTGGGCTCATCGTAGCCGAAATAATTCCAGATCGGGCGGAGTGCACCTGCAGGTCGATCCGCCTGCACGTGAATGGTGACGTTATCGGGAGCTTGTTGTGCGGCGGAAAAGCAAGGCCGCAGCAGACAGAGCGCTACAGCCGGGAAAATACTGGCGAGAAATTTCTTCATCGGGCACCGTGATCCGCCGCGAGCGCCGAGAGCACCGCGCGCGCAGCAACTACGTTACCGGCCTTCCTGAGACACGCGACTTTGCCGCTTGCCTGGTTATCCACCGGCCGCATGGATGGCTGAACTACTTTGCACAGAGCTACTTACTTTTGCACCGTGAACCGGTAGATCGAAGTCGAGTGCAGCGTCCGCCCCGGTTTCAGCAACGTCGAAGGGAAGGTCTTCTGATTGGGCGAGTCGGGAAAATGCTGCGTTTCCAGGCAGAACGCGGAGCGGTAGGCGTAGACTTTTCCGGCCTTGCCGTGCACCGTGCCGTCGAGAAAGTTTCCGCTGTAGAACTGCACGCCTGGTTCGGTGGTGGAAACTTCCAGCACGCGCCCGCTCTGTGGGTCGTAAGCGCGCGCGGCGAGCGCCATTGAAGTCGGCGATTTCTTGTCCAGCACCCAATTGTGGTCGTAGCCTCTGCCGAATTTCAATTGTTCATCATTCATATTGATGCGTTGACCGATCGTGATCGGCTGCAGAAAATCGAAAGGCGTGTTGTGCACGTCCTGCAGTTTGCCGGTGGGAATGAGCGTTACATCCACCGGAGTGAACTGGCTGGCGTACAAAGTGAGCTGATGCTGCAGAATGTCGCCGTTACCTTGGCCAGAAAGATTAAAGTAGGAATGATTCGTCAGATTGAGCACCGTATCTTTGTCCGTCGTCGCGGTGTAATCAATCTTCAGCGCGTTCTCATCCGCAGACAGCGTGTAAACGACCTTGACGGTCAAGGTTCCCGGGAAGCCTTCTTCCCCGTCTTTACTCACGTAGGTAAGTTCCAGAGCTTCGCCCGCGCTGCTGGAAACATCGCGCGCGGTCCACACGTGCTTGTTGAAGCCGCGCACGCCGCCGTGCAAAGTGTTCGGGCCGTCGTTGAGCGGCAGCGAGTAAACGACGCCGTCCAAAGTAAATTTGCCGTGCGCGATGCGGTTGCCGTAGCGGCCAATCGTGCCGCCGAAATATGCTTTGCCGTTCTCGTAGTCTGCCGGATTGTCGTAGCCGAGCACCACGTCGCCCAGCTTTCCATCGCGGTCGGGAACCTGCAGCGAGACCAGCGTGCCCCCGAAATTGCTGATGGCGACGGTCATCCCATACTTGTTCGTCAGGGTGTACAAATCCACGCTCTGCCCATCCTGTATTTTGCCGAATGCCTGCTTTTGCATTTTCGATTTCGCCTCTGCAGTGGGATAAGGCAGCGTCGTCACGGCGCCCAGAAAAAGCAGCGCTGCGACCATCGCGGGGATCCTTGCGTTCCGTCTGGCCATCATCGTCTCCTAAGACTTCTTGTCACCGTCCACACTAGCGCCGATCGGCGCCAAAGAAATCGCAGAATGCGCCGTCTGTGACCCGAGCATTACGGTGCGGCTGGCGGGAAAAGTTTGGCCTGGCGTGGACAAGCGAAGCCAACCGTCGAGGTCGTCTCCAGGAATCGGATCGTATGCGAGTCAGTCGTTGATTCCAATTTGTTTGGTAAACGTTTTCCTCCGCTTTATACTGCGCGCCGCTACGGGTGTCAAGCGGACGCTCGACAACGCGCTAACCCGGATATAATGCCAGCGTACACACTCGAGATGATGAAATTCACGCGTCGCTCATTCTTTCAACGATCGTTGGGTCTTTCGCTCGGAGCATCTGCCTCGCGCATCTTCGGGCAGGGTATGTCGCCCCATGCCACCAAAGCGCAACCGCGCTCGGCACCTTCGGGCCGCCCTTTTTACGCGCATTTCACAGATATTGCCGCTGCAGCGGGACTCATCGCGCCCACGGTCTACGGCTACTCGGACCATAAGGACTACATTCTGGAGGCTGTGGGCTGCGGCTGCGCTTTCCTGGACTATGACAACGACGGCTGGATGGACATTTTCGTGCTGAGCGGCACGCGCATGAACGCTGCGCCGGCCGGAGCGACCAATCGCCTGTACAAGAACAATCGCGACGGGACGTTTACCGACGTAACCGAGAAGGCGGGCTTGCATGATCTGGGCTGGGCGTCGGGGGTGTGCGTCGGCGATTACAATAATGATGGCTTCGAGGACCTTTTCTGCACCTATTTTGGGCAGAACAAGCTGTATCGCAACAATGGCGACGGCACGTTTGCGGATGTCACCAAGCAGGCCGGCCTGTTAAGTGATACGCCGCGTTTTGGCGCCGGGTGCAGTTTCCTTGACTACAACCGCGACGGCAATCTGGATCTGTTCGTTTCCAATTACGTCCAGTTTGACCTGAAGCGCGTGCCCAAGCCCGGGCAGAACAGCAATTGCACCTGGAAGGGAGTGGACGTTGAGTGCGGGCCGCGCGGCCTGCCGCACGGAGTGCACTCTTTGTATCGCAACAATGGCGACGGCACATTCACCGACGTAAGCGTACAAGCCGGAATTTCCACGCTGCGCGGAAGCTACGGCATGACGGTGGTTTGCGCCGATTTTGACGAAGATGGCTGGCCCGACATTTACCTGGCCTGCGATTCCACGCCCAGCCTCCTGTTCATGAACAATCACGATGGAACTTTCCGCGAGGAAGGCGTTATTCGCGGCGTGGCGCTCAGCGAAGATGGCGAGGAACAGGCGGGGATGGGCGTCGGCGTGGGCGATTACGACCTCGATGGCCACCTGGACTTGTTCAAGACGCATTTCAGCGAGGATACCAACGGGCTGTATCACAATGACGGCAAAGCGAATTTTGTGGACGTTACGCGCGTGGCACGGATCGGCGTGGAAAACCGCTACGTCGGTTGGGGCGCGGGTATCGTGGACCTGGACAACGACGGCCTCCCAGATATTTTCATGGTAACGGGTAGCGTTTACCCGGAACTTGAGAAAACGATGCCACAATTCCCCAATAAGACGCCGCGCGTCGTGTTTCGCAACCTCGGCAACGGGACGTTTGAAGAGCTGCTGGACGGAGCAGGGCCGGGGGTTGCAGCGCCGCACTGCAGCCGGGGATGCGCATTTGGTGATTTTGACAACGATGGCGACCTCGATGTCCTGATCGTCAACCTGAACGAGCCGCCGTCTCTATTGCGCAACGATCTGCGCGGCTCAAACCACTGGCTGAAGCTCAAGCTGGTCGGCACAAAATCGAATCGTAGCGCCATCGGAGCACGGGCGGTGGTGCGCTACGGGAAGAAATCGCAGGCGCAAGAAGTGTTGAGCCAGTCCAGCTTCTACTCCACAAACGATTCCAGGCTGCATTTCGGCCTCGGATCTGAAAGGTCCGCCGACATTGCCATACGCTGGCCCAGCGGGACCCGCGAAGAGCTGAAGGACGTCGCCGCAGACCAATTCGTAGTGGTGAAAGAGGGGACGGGCATCGTCTCGGGGCAAGGCTGGTCCAAGCCCGTCGGGGAGCAGCGGTGAGAGCTTTGCTGCCTGCCAAGATCGAGTGGCGCCAGCGGCAAACGGTTGAAAGCAGACATTTCCCGGCAGGTCGAAACGTCTCCGTAACGTAAAAGTACTATTGCATCCAAATTTTTTCTTGACAGGATTTAAGAAACGGATGTAAATTGCGCGCAACAGGTAAGTAAACGTTTTCTCTGAAAGTAGCGGAGCACTTGCATTTGCTTTCTCGGGTAGGCGTCTCGCTGACGCGGTCGGGCTGGTGCTGGGCGATGTGGCTTGCGCGACGCGTTATCCGAGTGGGTCGAATTCGTGAGAATGCTAAGTGGGGGGGTCTGAATGAGATTTACGACTGCATTGCGTTGCTTCTTTGTGTTCGCTGTGGTGGCTTTTTCTGCCAGCGTTTCCTTCGCACAGTTTAGCGGCAGCGTAACCGGTGTGGTGCAGGATGCCACCGGCGCGGCCGTGCCCAAAGCCAACGTCGTGTTGGTACAAGTCGGCACCGATGTGACTCGTGCCGCGGTATCCGATACGAATGGCGCGTTCAACTTTGTCAGCCTTGCGCCCGCCACCTATGAGGTGAGCGCTGAGGCAGGCGGATTTGCAAAGACGGTTGAGAGGATCATCCTCGATACCAACCAAACCCTTAGTGTTACCTTGTCGCTGTCTCTGAAGTCGGTGACCTCTTCGGTGGAAGTGACCGAGCAAGCGCCGGTGCTGAACCCAGCCGAGCAGCGCAACCAGATGACGCTCGAGCATCAAGCCGTGGACGAGTTGCCCGTTGCGGGCCGCAGCATCGTGGGCTTGGCGACGCTCGCGCCTGGGGTGACTGGATTGGGCACCGGCACGGCCAATGCTCCCGGATCGGGGGTGGACAACTATTCGACGGAAACCGCGGTGGACGCAAGCGCCAACGGCCAAGGCGAGATGTCCAATATGTGGGTCGTGGACGGTCTGGACGTCACCAGCGGAATCCGCCAAGGCATTCTGAACCTCACTCCTAATCCTGATTCCGTGCAGGAAATGGGTATTCAGGTGAATACCTATTCGTCCGAATATTCACGTGCCAGCGGTTTGCAGACGGTCATGACCACCAAGTCCGGCACCGACCAGTTCCACGGTTTCGCGGCCGACTACTACTACAACCGCAACATGTTCGCGCGCACAAAGTTCAGCCCCAGCGAATACCTGCCGTTCCACGGCAACAACATGGCCTTCGGCATCGGCGGACCCATCATCCCGCACCACCAGTTTTTCTTTTTCTTCGACGTCGAGCCGTTGCGTTCGGCCAATTCCACCATCGCCGGCAACCAAACATTCGCCGACCCTGCCTTCGTAGCTTTTGCTCAGGCCAATTTCCCGAACACCGTGGGCACGGGACTGTTGACGACCTACACTCCCTCGAACCTGACGGGTGTGACTCTGGCACAGACCGTCGGCCAGTTCTTCGGCCCGACCGCCTGTCCAACTCCCGCGTCCGCGATCACGGTGGGAACGGCTTTGCTACCGTGCTCGACTGACTTTATTGACAGCGGTAATTTGAGTGCGAAGGCCGTTCGCAACGGCACGCAGTATTTCGGCCGTGTGGACAAGTATTTCAGCCACGATCGGATTTACGGCAGCTTCTACCGAACGGTTCTCAACTATGGGCAACCGGGGGCCATCCCACAATTCTCAGCAGCGAACAATCAAAACTGGGAATACGCGCTGCAGGCTAACTGGACGCACACGTTCAACCCCAACACTTTGAACGAAGCAATTTTCGGTGTGAGCCGTGTCGAAGGTACGCTCGGCAGCGGCGCCCAGGTTTACACGGTGCCCAACATCACCACGGGCGGAATTAACGTCGGATTTGGCGCCGGTTTCGCACAAGGTGATTTTATTCAGAAGAACTATCACTGGCGCGATGTCCTGACCCGCGTGCAGGGGGCGCACACGCTGAAGTTCGGTGTGGAAGGCTGGTACGGCGAGGACGTCGAGCCGTTCCAAGGCCCATATTCCACGCCATCTTTCGCCTTCACAGACTTGACCACGCTGATTCAAGACCAGCCCATCCACGAAGTCGGTGCGATGTACAATCCCATCACGGGCTCGCCCGTACTGTGGTCCTGGAACGCGCGATCGCGCACTTGGGGCGCCTTTGCGATGGACACCTGGAAGATCAAAACGAACCTGACTTTGACGCTTGGCGTTCGTTACGATGACTCCGGCAACCCTTGGTCGGACAGCCCCACGACGGTATTCGGGAATTTCTATCTCGGTCCCGGACAGACATTCGATCAGCAGGTTGCCAATGGTTTCGCCAAGCAGACACATAACGCGCTGAACCACTCCGTCAACGACCTCATCAGCCCGCGGATTGCTGTTGCTTGGGATCCTACCGGGCACGGCGTCTGGGCAGTCCGTGGCGGGTTCGGGATTTACAATAACTGGCTGACCTCGGCGAATATCCAGGAAGAATTTCGCGGCAATCCTCCCGGACCCGTGCAACCGACTTTCCTTCCCAACGGCGTGCCGGGGGTTTCCGATCCACTCATTTTCGGTCTTGGGAACAGCAACAAACCGCCCTTCGGCTTTCCGACTCCCGGCTTCACAGCGGGCTTGGACAGCAAGGGGGGAATAGCCGGCCTCAACTTTGGAATTGGCGGAATCAACCCGAATATTGAGTCGCCCCAGGCGGCGATCTGGTCCGCAACCGTAGAGCGCAGCTTCGCCAAGAACCTTGTGGCTAGCCTCGGCTATACCGGCTCGCACAGCTACAATCTGGTGGGTGCGGGCGATGTGGCCGGCGGCGTGTCCTACGGTGTGAACATCAATTCCTTTGCCGGCGACTTGGTGCAGAGCAACAGCCTGACTCCGACGCGACTCAACACCAGCTTCGGTACGATTAACTATGCGGACAACAATCGCTACGGGAATTACGACGCGTTTATTGCCGACGTTCGTGGCCGGTTCTCGCACGGGTTTTTCGACGCTTCCTACACGCGTTCTGAATCGAAAGACGACGCCGGCGTATATCCCACGGCAGCGAACCCGGCGCAGTATTACGGACCGTCACCCTGGGATGCACCCAACCGTTTCTCTCTAACCTTTAACTACCAGATTCAGGGGCTGAACGGCGGTCAAGACCTGGTCGGACATTTGACCGGCGGATGGGGACTCACTGGCACCAGTATTTTCCAGAGCGGCTACCCATTCACGGTAATCAACGAGCATCCCTTCGTTCCTGTCTGCGTGAACGCCGCTCTTACGTGCCCCTCGGCTGGAAACCAGATCACCGGGCTGGCTGCAAACAGCGGAGACTACAATGCGGACGGGACGAATTACGATTACCCGAATGTCGCAAGTTACACCCAAGCGACCTCCAAGGCGGCTTTCCTGAACGGTGTTTTTGCGGCCGGACAGTTTACGCAGCCGACCATCAGCACCGAGGGGAACGAGAAGCAAAACGCGTTCCGCGGGCCGAACTTTGCAGAGACGGATCTGGCCATCTACAAAGACAACCGGTTCAAGGAAAGATTCAACTTCCAGATTCGGTTCGAGTTCTACAACATCTTCAATCGAACCAATCTGGAGAACATGGATATAGACCCACTGGATCCTAACTTCGGTAAGGCTACCGGACAGTTGTTGGGCCGGTGGTGGCAGCTCGGCGGTAGATTTACTTTCTAGTTTGTCCACCCTGAAAAAGAGCCTGCGGCCTCCCCCAAGGACGCAGGCTCTTTTCGTATTTGGGCGTGTCGTTCTGCTCCGCTAGCACGTAGGTCAGGCGCGCCCCCCGTTAAGTCCAGCATCTTCAGACCGTAAAAGTTGGAACTTCCCGCTTACGGTAACTGAATCCTCCTCTAGCGGCAGCGTGAGTCGAACTGTGTCCGGCCTCTGTTGCGGCAACTTGAGGCGAGGAAGCCAATGGGTGAATCGTTCATGTCGAGCGCACGGCCAACAATCGTAAGAGCGCGAGCACGGGTGAGCAGTTTCGCAACCTGGAAGGCGTTCGGCGGCAAAAAACTGGAATTGCTTTCTTGTGCGGCTCTGCTGTTGCTCGCAGGCGCCCCTCTGCTCAGCCAGCAGGAAGGTCCGACCATTTCTGTGAACGTGAAGCTGGTGACCATGTTTGCCACGGTGCGCGACAAACATGGCGCGCTGATCCGCAACTTAACCAAAGATGACTTCGTGCTGCAGCAGGACGGCCATCCGCAGACAATCACGTATTTCGCGCCGGATTCCGATCTTCCGCTCACACTGGGCCTGCTCGTGGATACCAGCATGAGCCAGCGCCGGGTCCTCGATCAGGAGCGCGACGCCAGCCACGCTTTTCTGGATCATATGCTGCGCGAAGATAAGGACAAGGCATTCGTCATTCACTTCGACCGCGAAGTGGAGTTGCTGCAGGACCTGACTTCCTCGCGGCAGAAACTGGAAGCGTCGCTCGACCAGCTGGGCAGGCCGCAGTTCTCGCAAACGGGCGGAACTGGCTCCGCGGGTGGCGATCCGGACAGCACCAGCACCAGCGGAGGTGGCGGCGGCCGCGGCTCGCGCGGCTACGGCGGAGGCGGCACGCTGCTGTACGACGCGGTGTTCCTGGCTTCGGATGAGCTGATGAAAAAGCAGCAAGGTCGCAAGGCGCTCATCGTTCTTACCGATGGCGTGGATCACGGCAGCAAAGAAACCTTGCGCGACGCCATCGAAACGGCGGAACGTGCCGATACCTTGGTTTATTCCATCCTCTTCGCCGACCACGAAGGATACGGAAACGGCGGCTATGGCGGCGGGCACATGGGCGGCGGAGGAATGGGCGGAGGCGGGATGGGGGGCGGCGGCCATCGCCGCTACCCTCAGGAATCGCGCCCCGACGGAAAAAAAGTTCTGCAGCAAATGTCGAAGGAAACCGGCGGCCGCTTCTTCGAAGTCACGAAGAAAGAAACCATTGACCAGATTTATTCGGAAATTGACGAAGAGCTGCGCAACCAATATGCGCTGGGCTACACGCCTGCTAAAACCGACGCCGACGTGGGCTATCACAAGATCCAACTGACGACGAAGCAGAAGGATGCGACGGTGCAAACGCGCGAAGGCTTTTACGTTGATCGCTAGCGGATCGCCCGCTGGTCGTTGCTTGCGCGCTCAGGGACTCGGCGAGGTTGCAGCCGGAGTCTGTTGCAGCGCCAAGTACGCTCGGCCGAACGCCGAATGCTGCGTGCCTGGTGCGATGGCGACCACCTGAACGGTGTATCGCCCGCTGGGCAGCTTCTGCAGCGGCAAACTGATGCGGAACGAAACGGTGTGCGTCTTCGCATCCACTTGCGCGGGCGCAATCAGCGGCGTGGCGTTCATCTGAATCCCATTACGCAGAAACACCAGGCCGGCGCGCAGCGAATTCGGATCGAATGTCGCGTTCCTATCCGCTTTCTCCGGATAGTACGCTTGCAGAAAGACGTAGAGCGTCTGCCCCTGCGTGAAATAATTGGTCACGCTGGGAACGATCCTCTGTCCTTCCATATCCAGCGGCGAGCTGGTGATTTTCGCGCGCACCCCTTGCCCCTTGGTCGCGACCTCGGATGATTTTTCGATCGGCACCAGCTGGCTCGATAGCAAAACGGAACTGAGCGTCACTTTTTCCGGCTGCGCCGCCGGCACCACCAGGTTCTGCTCGAACGTCCCGATCTTTCCCGATTCATTTTCGCGCGCCACAAATTTCAACCGGTAATTTCCCGGCGCCAGAACCATTCCGCCCTGGTACAGCAGATTGCTGTGGCGCACCTGCTCGAAATGTTCGGCCTCCAGATTCACCGTAATCGTATCGCGCAGTTGCGCGACGATCTGGCCACCCGGTACCGCGCGCACTTCCACCGCAAAATCAAATTCCGCGTGCTGCTTGTTGTGTTTTTGCGCCCAATCGAGCGCGCTCGAAGCGATTTTCGCCGCGATGGGGACGTAGCTTTGGGTCGCGCTCAGCCGGAAGATGCCGGTCTGGACGGCTACCGGCAGCTCGACGACGGGGTGATCGGAATTAATCGCGTCGGCGAGCTGCTGGTCGCGATCTTCTTTCTCCAGGTGCTGGAAATCGCGCGGCGCATAATATCCGTCGCGATAGCGAACGTGCGCTCCCGGCAGGTTGACCTTCACGCGAATCGCCCGCCACCGGCCATCGTGCTTTACATCGGCCCCGAGATTGTAGCCAACCAGATAGTAGCCACCGTTGTCCTTCTGTATGGCTGGGAACGCATCGCTCAGATCGCCCAAATCGAAAAACGCCTTTCCACCCGTGTCCGTGGATAGCGTTGCCAGCGTATCGCGCGAATCTTCGCGCTGATCGGTCTGATGGAAGACGGACGCGCCGGTGAACATCGAAGTCCCGGTCGCGGCGTTCGTCGTCGTGTCGCCGCCTGGCGGGGCGGCGAGCAGCCCGCGGGAGTCAATCGAATAAATCGAAACGTCCGCGCGATTCGCGGCATCGGTGGCAGCGCGCAGTTGCGTGCGGTTTTCCTCGCCGGTCTGCGTGATTCCGCCGGTGAATTCCACCATCGCTTTTCTTCCCGGGATGCCGCCCAGCACGTCTGCGAGGCCCTCGACGGCTGCCAGCTTCTGGTCCGTGTTGAACACGTTGAACTCGGTCTCATCCGGGGTGTAAGCCGCGCCGGTATATTCCTGGACGTCATATTCTCCATTGGCCGCGGCGGCGTAGAGGGGGCTTGCGAGGTTCGCCGAGTTGTCGGGCGTAAGCTGCGCGATCGCTTTATTCAGCACGTTGCGATCGTTTGTGAAATTGGCGAGCACGCTGAGGCGCGTCGAGAAAACAACCACGGCCACGACGTCCGCCTTGCTCATCTGCTGCTTCACGAACTTGTCCGCCGCATCGTGCGCGCGAATCAAGTCGTCGGTCTGCATCGAAGTGAGGTCGAAGAACAGCACGATCAGGCGGCGGTCGCGCAAGGCATCGCTGATGACGTCCGCGGAAGGCGAATTCGGGCCTTCGTTGTCAACCGAGACGACGATCGGCTTGTCGTCCGCTGCGGTCGCGGTCTCGATTGCTTCGATGTCGGCATATGAAAAGGACGTGATCGCTTGCGGCTTGCCTTCGTCCGTTACCGTGAATTGATTTGCGGACAAATTCTTGATTGGCTTGCCGGACTTGTCGGTGACTTCCACATCAATGCGAACCAGGTCAGACGAACTGCGCAGCACAGAGGACGGCTGGTGCGAGGCCTGCTGCGCCGGAGTTTGCTGGGCGCGCGCTGGGCTGGGTGCAGGCGTCGCGACGACCACGGGCGCGGACGGGGCGCCGGATTGTTGCTGCTCCGGAGGAGCCTGGCCCGTTTGAGCCGCAGCAGGCCGGGCGACCAGCGCGGCCAGCAGCCACAACGTCGCGATTTTGTAAGCCATCTCTCGCATCAGAAATTAAACCGCGCCATCACGTCCATCGTACGCATGGACCCGGCGCTCGTCACGCGCCCAAATGAGGACGACCCCAGCGTTGCCGAAACCCCGGAGAACGCGGGCGTGTTCGTCAGGTTCTGGACCTCCCAGCGAATGTCCAAATGATGCCGCTCGCGCGGTCCAAAGCGAAAAGATTTCGCAAGCGACGCATTCCAATTGAATTTGCACGGGCCTTCAATCGCGCCGCGACGTTCGTCGCCATACATTCCGGCTGCCGGAGTCGCGAACGCAGCCGTATTGAAAAACGCCAGAGGAGAGCCGCCGCAAATTCCCAGGTCCGGATCAGCGATCTGATCGGGACGCAATGAAAAACTGGCGCCGGTGCCGTTGTCGGATGCCGTGCCGCCCAGGTATGCCGTAACCGGCGTTCCGGTCTGCCAGGTGACGATATTCTGCAGCCGCCAGTTGCTCAGCACGTGTTCGGCCCAGCCATGCGTCGCCCAGCGATGATGTTCACCGAACGGAAGCTCGTACAAGTTCAAGAAACGCAGTTGGTGGCGCACGTCGAAAGAGGAAAGCCCGCGCTCCGCGGCGAAGTTTCCGTCCTGTTGCACCACGATGCCAGAGCTGCCGCCGATGCTGCTGGCATTGTCGAGCGATTTCGCAAAAGTATAAAACGCCTGAAACGAAACGCCGCGCGTGAAGCGATGCACCAGGCGCACCTGCAGCGCGTTGTAAATCGAATTTGCGCCCGATTGGTCGTAGTAAAAACTGTTGGCGTTGGGAATTTGCAGCGAATCCTGCGTGTCCAGGGGACTGGTGCCCAGCGGCGCGCGATTCGGAGCGCGCAGTAGGTCAAGGTCGGTTCCCTTCGTGCCGGTGTAGGTCAAATCCAGGATCCAATTCTGGCTGAAGGACGTTTCCGTGCCCAGAGTCCAGATTTGCGCATAGCCATCCTTGTAAAAAGGATTGACTCCTCCACGATTGGAAATAATCGTGCTGTTGTTGGGGAAACCGTCCTCTAGGGTCAGCACCTGCGTGCCGGAAGTGATCAAGTTTTCCGAAGTGGCGAAGGGTGGCTCATACGAGAGATATTTCTGCGCCAGCGAGTTGTAAATCGCCACGTTGTAGAAAATCGAGTAGCCGCCGCGGATCACCGTCTTCGGTTTGATTCCGCGCGGCAGCCACGCGAATCCGATGCGCGGCGCCCAGTTTCCGTAGTCGCCGTGGATCAACGCGCGCGGGTAGGGGCCGTTGAAAGGTCCCACGCTGCCGGGCGTCACCACGTCCACCGCCGTGGCCGTCGAGTTCAGGTCCAGATTCGCGATCTGGTTGTACTTGTCCACCGCCGGCGTCGCGGCTTCATAACGCAACCCGTAGAGCAGCGTAAATTGCTTGGTCATGCGCCAATCGTCCTGCGCGTAACCGATAAAATCCCAGCTGCGCAGATATATGTTCGGCCCGAATTGCACGGTGGTGCTGTAAGGCAGGCCGAGCAGAAAATCAGCGAGCTCGTAGAAAGGCTCGGTCTGCGGCGTCGCGGGAACGGGCTGGCCCGTCGCGGTCAGTTGCGAGGTCATCACGCCCGTAAAATTAAATGACCCGCGTGGCAGCGGATTGGCCTCGGAATTCAGTTCGATGCGGCGCATCTCCCCGCCCACCGTCATCGTGTGCTTTCCGTGGATCCACTTCCAACTGTCGCTCAAGCGCAGCGTCTGGTTGCGCACCAGCGAGGGAATCGGATCATTCAGCGCTGAAAAGCTGGTGAAATTCACCTGGGGTATGCCGAACGTGATCGGCTCGGCGGAAACGCCGGTAATTCCCAAATCTCCCGCCACATTGTTCACGAAGGAATTGTCGCTCAGCACACGCGCGCGGCTGCGGCTCCAGTTCAGCTGCGTGGTTTCCACCAGGTGGGACGTCCAGTTGTGCGAGAGCCCCAGCGTGACAGACTGGCTCAGCGTGGATGAAGTGCCGGCCGTATTCAAAAAATTGCCGAACGTGTTCTGCCGCTGGGAATTCAGGTTGTAGCCGCCGTTCAGGCTGAGTTTGGAATTGATGGTGTGCAGCACGTGCAGGTTCAATGTGTCGCTATTTACCGGCACCGTGGTCTGCAACAAATAATTCTGCACGGTGCCGGGCAAATTCGGCATGGGGTAGAAAGCCAGCAGACCGGCTGCGGCTGTATTAATGGCGGGAATCTGGCAGCCATTTCCCAGCGGAGTGCGCGGTCCGCTGAAATTAGAAAACGGATTAAAGAGCGTGATTCCCAGGCCGCAGAAATTGCCGCTGCGTTCGGCTGCCGTGGGCACCGTCGAATAGGTGTCCAGGGCGCTCGATTGCGTTTCGTGCTGGTAGTTGACGAAGAAAAAAGTCTTGTCGCTGCCATTATAAATGTGCGGAATTTTCAGCGGCCCGCCCAGGTTGCCGCCGAAGCGCTCGTCGTAATGGCTCGGCTTGGGGACCGGATTGCCGGTAATCGAATATGGTTTGGCATCCCACACGGAATTCTCGTAGTGGTCGTAGAAACTGAAGCGAATACGATTCACGGCTTGGCGATTCAGTCTGCTGCGCCCGCCAAACATTCCCCCGCCGCCACCGCCGCCTGCTCCTCCGCCGCCAGGAGCTCCGCCAAACATTCCGCCACCCGGACCGCCTCCGCCGCCCGGTGCACCAAAGCCGCCCGCGCCGCCTTGTCCGCCACCGGGTCCTCCTCCGCCCGGCCCGCCACGTCCTGCGCCCGGACCTTGTCCACCTTCTCCGGTTGGATTGCCGGGTACCAGTCCGTTCTGGCCAAATCCGCCAGGGCCATTTCCAGAAAGGCCCTGGCCTACCGTTCCCTGCAATAAAAATGAATCGGAAGTCGCGCCGGAACCGAGGCTGGCGGGTAGCTCGGCTGAGATTTGCGTTGCTTCACTTGCGGGAGCGTTGTTTGCGCCGGTCGCGCCGCCGGCGCCTTCGTCGGTAAGATCGGTCGGTTCGAAACCGCCGCCCGCCAGTCCTGCGCGAATCGCGTTGGTGACGCCTGCGGGCGTTTGGCTTCTGCCGCCGCCTCTGCGCCCGCCGCCTGCACCTGCGTCCGCACCTGCGTTTGTGTTCGCCGCGTCACCCGACGGCCGCGGATTTCGCGGCGCGCGCGTTGCTTCAGGCTTGCCCGTCAGCTCCGCCAAAGTTGCGACGCGCAGGACGATCGGAATCGGCCCGGGTGGGACCAGCGGAATCTCGACCGTCAGCGAGGCGTTAGCAAATCCCAGCTGGTTTGCTTCCACGCGATAAGACCCGGCCGGAATTTGCGGAAATTCGAATTTGCCCGATTCATCCGTCCAGCTCAGCCACGTTTTATTCGTCTGGGCATTCACCAGACGCACCGTCGCAGCGGGCACCGGCGTGCCTTCCGGAGTGCGCACCATTCCGCTAACCAGCTGCGGCGCACCGGCAGGCTGCTGCGCGTCAGAGGAATGGCCGCAGGCGAGCCATAGCAGCAGCGTGAGCACCTTCCCGTAGTGGCGGTTAAAAATGACGTCCCCTCGAGCCGATAACCTTGCGCGGATACACCGCAATTGTATGGGCAAACGACGGCACTTCTCAGAAAATCTGAATCCCCGCGCCGCTAACTAATTCAGTTTCAACGGCGCAAGAGTTCCAGAATTCCAGGGTAGGAGCGCCTGCCAGTGACCGCGACCACCCCAAAACGCGCAGCATGCGGCTACTCACACAAAATTGCGGAACTTTCGCAGGCGAAAAGCAGAAGTAGGGAAAAGGTAGGGTGGCCAGCAGCCGGGGAGCACCACCGGGCGAATATTTGTAAATGCAGCTGGCAACCTTTGGTAATTCTAACTGCATCTGTTCGGTAAAAACGGCGGGGAAAAAACGGGTGATGCAGCAGCGGTTGATCAGTCAGAAACTAACGAACAGATACACTTCGGAGGCGGCTCTGCTGGCCTGCGCCGCCGCGCTTCTATTCGGCTGGGTGGGCGGACCCGCGCGAGCCCAGGGCGTGCAAACCGTGCTGCACGCGCGCGGTAGGGTGTTTCCGGAGGTGGGTCGCGGCGCCGAAGCCATCGAGCGCGATGCCGCTGGTCATTATTATGTGCTGGCCGCCCCAGCCAGCGTCATCTGGATATATAGCGCGGACGGAAAACGCATCGGCCAAATTCCCGGCGCCCAGGCGGCGGGCGACGCAACCATCAAATATGCAGTGGACTTCGATCGTGACGCCGCTTCCGGCCGCATTTTCGTCGCCGATCGCGGCTCGAATGCAGTGAAGATTTTCACGGCGGAGGGCGCGCTGGAAGCGAGCGTCGCGGTGAACGCGCCGATGTCCGTAGTGGCGCTGGCGGGCGGCGAATTCGCGGTGGTCACGCTGCGCAGCGATCACCTGGTGCGCGTGATGAACGAGCACGGCAAGTTGCTGCGCAGCTTCGGCAATATTTCCGACGCAGTGAGCGACCCGAGCCAGCTAACGATGCCCGCACTCAGCGCCTCGGCCGATTCGAGCGCAGGTTATGCGGCGGGCTATTCCACCAGCGCTCCGCCGGCCTACGCTATGGATATCGGAAAACTCTACAGCGGCGCGCCGGGCGACATTTATTTCGCGTTCACTTTGCTGAAAGATCCGAAATTTAGGAAATACGATCGTTTCGGCTACGCAGGCTACGAAGCCGAAGTTTCCGCGAAGGAATTAATTCCCGACATCACTCACGATAATTCCCAGGTGCAGCTGGGCATGCGCGTTTCGGGAATGGCGGGTCCGGGCGAAATGTTTTCGTTCGGCAGCATGTACTCGGTAGGAGGCGGCGCCCCTGGATTCACGGTTAACGGCGGGCGTGGCGCGGGCGGCGGACGCCGCGGCGGTGGCTCGGCGGCGCCTGGCGGCACCGGAGGCGCCGCGCCTGGCAGCGCTGCGGGCTCCGGCGGCACTCCTGGCGGAAGCGGCGATACGGATGCGGCAACCGGCGGCACAACCAGCAGCGCGTCGGGGTCAGGGGATGGCTCCGACCTGAGCGGCTCGTTATCGGCAAACAGCAACAATAACAACAGCTCGGCGACCAGTTCCACCTCCAGCACTACTCCGGACTTTAACGCGTTGCTGGGCGTGGGGGGACCGGGCGGAGGCTTCGGCGCGCCAGGAATTTTTGGCCCCGGAGCCTTTCCCGGATTTGGCGGCGGATTTGAACATCATATGATAGGCGCCGATGCAGCTGGCGGCGCAGGCGCGGCGGGCGCAGTAGACGAAGCTGGCCACGGCGCTGCGGGAGGTTTTTCCCCAGGCCGTGCTGCTGGGCCTGCGGCAGGCGGCGGCGTGGAAAATCCTGGGGTGGGGCACGGCGAGTTCGGTGAGCGTTTCGGCCACGGCTTCCGGCAAGAGGGCCTGAACAGTTTTGCCGGAGTCGTGAAGTTCACCGAGCGCGAGCCAAATACCTCGGTGACACCGGTGATTCGCGCATTGGGCGTGGATCGCGCGAACCAGCAAGTGTGGGCCTGCATTGGAGACATGCTGCTGCGCTTCGATCGCGATGGAGATCTGCTGGATACCTACCGCGTGGCAACGACCCAAGGCGCCGCATTGCAACCCGTGGCTATGTTGGTGGAACCCGATCGCATCCTGCTGGTTTCCGATCCCGCGGGGATTTACGAGTTTGCTCGTCCTGACAAGCTGCCAGCTCCCAGCAAATAATCGGGCAAAACGCAGACGGCGTCGCGGTAGTTTTTCCCGGCGCCAGTCGCCGCGTTCCGCTGAGTGTTGCTTCCGGCGTGCCGTTCTTAGGTAACTGCGCGAATGGCTCGGGCAGCACGGGCCGGTTGAAATAGTAACCCTGCGCCTCGTCGCCTTGTCGAGCCTGCAGAAATGTCAGTTCTTCCATAGTTTCAGCGCGAGGTCCCCAGCAGCATCATGCCGGACGTCCGCTGGGAGAGTCGCCCCTCCGCTTCGCACAGAGTCCTCGCGCGCGCCAATTCGATGCCGAGCGCGCCGTGCTCGTTGAAGATCTCACGGATCAAACGAGCATCTCCCGCGTTGTCTTCGATCCGGAGCAGCTGTTTGACCGGTTTCTTCGGCATGCACGTTACCTTTGCCGCGGGAGCTTTACTTTGGTGAGCCAGAAATCGTTGATGCTCCCCACCAGGCTCTCGAACGCATCGAGCTGCACGGGCTTGCTGAGATAGCAGTTCGCCTGCAGCTGATAGCTTTTCACGATGTCCGCTTCCGCGTCCGAAGTGGTCAGGATTACCGTGGGTATCGTTTTCAGGACAGGATCCTCCTTGATGTTCGCCAAAACCTCGCGTCCATCCATCTTGGGAAGGTTCAGATCGAGCAGAATCAGGTCCGGCCGAGGCGCGCGGGCATGAATCCCCTGGCGATTGAGAAAGGCCATGGCCTCCACACCGTCGGTAGTCACATGGAGGTGGATAGCCGGATTGGCTTCGCGGAAGGCCTCCTGCGTGAGCCGCACGTCGCCGGGACTGTCTTCTACCAATAGAACTTCGATGGGCATGCCGTGGTCTCCTCTGGCCTTCATGATTTCATCTCACTTCCATCCAGGGCAAACAGGAAATTGGAACCTTGCCCCGGCTGCGATTCGACCGAGATCGTGCCGCCATGTCTTTCGACAATCTTTTTGCAGATCGCCAGTCCAATGCCGGTGCCGGCGAACTCTTCGCGCTTGTGCAGCCGCTGGAACATCACGAAAATCCTTTCGAAGTACTGTGGGTCAATTCCCAGCCCGTTGTCGCGCACCGAGAAGGTCCATTTCGTGCCGCCATTCTTGCTCGCCGAAATATGTATCTTGGGCGTTCCGGCCCTTTGATACTTGATGGCATTGCCCACCAGATTTTGAAATAGCTGCACCAATTGCATTTCGTCCGCCAGAACGGAGGGCAGGGGATCGTGCGTCACCAGCGCGCCGCTATCCGCGATGGCAGCGCGCAGATTCAGCAGCGAACGCTCCAGCGCGTCTTCACTGGAGGTCTGCAGCAGCTCCTTACCCTTCGTTCCCACGCGCGAATAAGCCAGCAGGTCCTGGATCAACCGCTGCATGCGGTTCGCGCCATCCACCGCGAACGTAATGAATTCATCGGCGTCGGAGTCCAGCTTGCCCTTATAGCGCCGGGCCAGCAGCTGCGTGTAGCTGGCCACCATGCGCAGCGGTTCCTGCAAATCGTGCGAGGCGATATAAGCAAATTGTCCCAATTCCTCGTTCGAGCGGTTCAGTTCCTCTACCTTATATAGAAGATGGGCTTCGGCCACTTTGCGCATGGTGATGTCGCGGATCGCCGCCGTCACCAGGATGCCCTCGGCGCTTTCCAGCGGGCTCAGCATGATCTCAATCGGAAACTCGCTGCCATCCTTGCGCCGCGCGGTCAGTTCGATGCCCGTGCCGATCTGCTGCGCCAGCGCGTCTTCGGCGGAACGCAGCGCGTCTGCAATCAGCCGCTCCGCGAAGCCCGCCGGAATAATGTTTTTCATGCGCTGCCCGACCAGCTCGTCACGGTGATAGCCGAACTGTTTTTCGGCCTGCACGTTCAGCAGCACGATGTCGCCCGCTTGATTCACCACCACCATCGCGTCTGGCGCGGCTTCCAGCAGCCCACGGTAGCGCCCTTCCATGCGCGCCAGATGCTCTTCCGCTTCCTTGCGCACGCTGATGTCGCGAATCGCCGCCGTTACCAGAATTCCTTCGGCGCTGTCCAGTGGGCTGAGCATGATTTCAATGGGAAACTCGGTTCCGTTCTTTCTGCGCGCGATCAGCTCGATGCCCGTGCCGATCTGCTGCGCCAGCGCGTCTTCGGCGGAACGCAACCCGTCCGCCACCAGCCGCTCCGCAAAACCTTCGGGAATGATGTTCTTCACTTTCTGGCCAACCAGCTCGTCGCGGCGATATCCAAATTGTTTTTCCGCTTGGACGTTCAGCAGCACGATATCCCCGCGCGGATTTACCACCACCATCGCGTCCGGCGCCGCTTCCAACAGTCCGCGATAGCGCTCTTCCATCAGCGCCAGATGTTTTTCCGCTTCCTTGCGCACGCTGATATCGCGGATGGCGGCCGTCACCAGGATGCCTTCAGCGCTTTCCAGCGGGCTCAACATGATCTCGATGGGGAACTCGCTGCCGTTCTTGCGCCGCGCGATCAGTTCAATGCCGGTGCCGATCTGCTGCGCCAGCGCGTCTTCCACCGAACGCAAGCCATCGGCGATCAGACGTTCCGCAAAACCTTCCGGAATGATGTTCTTCACCTGCTGGCCTACGAGTTCGTCGCGGCGGTATCCAAACTGTTTTTCGGCCTGCACGTTCAACAGCACGATCTTTCCGCCGGGATTCACCACCACCATCGCGTCCGGCGCCGCTTCCAGCAGACCGCGGTAGCGGCCTTCCATCAGCGCCAGATGTTTTTCCGCTTCCTTGCGCACGCTGATATCGCGGATGGCGGCCGTCACCAGGATGCCTTCGGCGCTTTCCAGCGGACTCAGCATGATCTCGATGGGGAACTCGCTGCCATTCTTGCGCCGTGCGATGAGTTCGATGCCCGTGCCGATCTGCTGCGCCAGAGCTTCGGCGGCGCTGCGCGTGCCGTCGGCCACCAGCCGCTCGGCGAAACCCCGCGGAATGATGTTCTTCACCGGTTGGCCCACCAGTTCATTGCGATGGTAGCCGAACTGTTTTTCGGCCTGCACGTTCAGCAGCACGATTTCGCCGCTCTGGTTCACCACCACCATCGCGTCCGGAGCGGCTTCCAGCAGCCCCCGGTACTTGGCGCCAGATTCCTTGCTCTCGCTGATGTCGGTATTCGTGCCGAACCAACGCAGCACCTTGCCCTGCGGATTGCGGATGGGTACAGCGTTCGAAAGGAATAGACGGTGGGTGCCATCCTTGCCGCGCAGGGGAAAAGTATCTTTCCAGTCCTGGCCCATCTGGAAACAGTGCGTGATCTTGTCCACCACACGCTGCACATGGTCCGGATGAAGCGCTTTGCGCCAGCCCCAGCCGGACATTTCCTGCAGCGTCGAGCCGGTGTATTCAAACCAGCGATCGTTGTACCAGAAAATGCTGCCCTTCTCGTCGGCCATCCAGGCCAGCTGCGGCATGTTGTTCGCCAGATTGCGGAAACGCTCTTCGCCTTCGCGCAACGCTTCTTCCGCCGACTCGCGCGCGGAATGGTCGCGTTGCACGGCCCAACCCGCGCCGGCGGCGACCAACAGGCCCAACACGGTGCCTAGAATCAGAACCACCTTGGTTTGGGTGACGTGCCGTTTTGCGTCCGCGTCGCGCAGCGGCAATAGTCGCTGCTCTTCCTGCTGCATCTGTTGCACGGCTTCTTGCAATTCACCCATCATCGGTTCGCCGTCTGCCGTGCGCACCGAATCCGCAGCCGCCTCCTCGCCCTTGCTCCGTCGCAGATCAATGACGCTTTGCGCGAATTGAATCCTCTGGTCGGCCAGGCGCGCTACGGTTGTGATGCTGCGCTGCTGCGTGGGATTATCTACCGTCAGATCGCGAAGGTTCGTTTCGATCTGCTTGGCGCGGCTTACGGCGTCCTGGTTGTTGCGCAGCGCATTCTCATCGCCTGTGAGCAAAAACCCACGACTGCTCGATTCCACGCGCTGCATTTCCAGGCGCAGATTCTGGAGGTTTTCTATGACCTCGTGACTGTGCCGCACCCCCATGTCTGCGGCGCCGGATACGGCGATGCCGAGATAGGAGATCGCGCCCACGACAAGTAACACGGCCATGGCGGATCCGAACGCGGCTTGCACCGTCCGATTCGACATGGACTTCGTCGGCATTTAGCACCAGGTGGGAAGGGCGCTACTATTCCCTCATGACCCTGAAGGCTGTGAGAGGGCAGCCCGTAGCCACGGCAGTATTTGCAGGAGGGATTTCCATCGTAATGCTCGCCTACGGCGAGGTCAAGCCGCCTTTGCCTGCCGTGTCTCATAGACCATCAGCGGAGATCCGTTGCTAGGAAAGGCTCGCGGATCAATCATAGATCAAGGGCTGTCGATCGCTCGCCCAGCCGCCTGCTGCCGTGCGGGGGCTGCGGCGGGCGTCCGCCGTGCTCGCGCCCCAGGCTGTCGAGTGAATTAGTCCGAGCGGACGGCGTTCCACGGAGCGTGTTGGCCGTGCACTCCGTAGAGGCCGGACATGGTGTTTCCCTGGATCTGACCGCGGAAGGTGAGTACGTCGCGAGTGTGGGTGCTGAATTCGATGTGATGAACATTCACAAAGCCTTCAATTCCGCCAGACTGATGCGGGCCCTTGAAATGCCCGGAAAGTTGCGTGCCGAATTGCTGGATTTGCACGAACTTCGTGGAACCGCCGGGCTGGTCAATATTTTGCGCGTAGATCGTCCAATTTCCGGAAGCGTTGTCCGGCCCCGGCTCCGATTGCTCCTGCTGGGCGTCCTGCCTGGCGTTCGCAAAATCTGCCGCCGAACGGAGCTCCGCATCCGCCTGCGCCAAAAAATCCTTCGCTTTTTGCGCGTGACCGCCCAGTTGATCATTATTAGCGCTCTGCGCCATATCGATTCGCTGGTAGGCATCCACGATATCGCCCTGCGCCGCGGCAAGGTTCCCGTGCCGGCTCGGGTCGATGTTCACTACCGGGGGCTGCGGCGCTTGCGCATCCTGAGCGCCTAGCAGCGGCACGGCGATCCCTGCGGCAAAGAGCAAACCGCTGGTTATTAATTTTCTTGCATTCATACTGTAGAGCCCGGGCGCCTTTTCTAATCCCACACCGCAATCACGATGCGGCCATCGTCTCCGATCACCAGCGTCAGGCGGTTTGGATCAGAATCGAGCTTGCCAATTCCCTCCGTGGGTTTCACCACGTGCAACATCTTCGGCAGACTCTCCTCGTGAATCACACTGTCAGAGCTGACTCCGGAAGGCGCAGCTTCGCCCTTCGCCACGAAGTACTTGCCAACGCAGTCCGTGCAATCGGCCGGTGGCGGTGGCGCCTCGGCATAGCCCGGTATCGCCTTCAAAGTAACGCGATTGGTCGCGCCGTGGACGCGCACGCCCTTGAACGGATGGCCGGGCTCGAGCGTGAAAACAGCCTCGATGACCGGGCTTTTCGAGGGCGACGTGGAATTTGCCGGCGCCTGTGCGACGAATGCCAGATCCAGCATCCCATCCGGCGGGGTTCCCTTCGTGAGCGGAACTAATTCGGCCTCCTCCCAACCGTCGGTGCTGGTTATTCCGCGCACCCGTATGACGTCAAGCGTCGGTCCATGCGTGCTGCTCATGGCCTCGACGCTCGTTATCCAAAGCACCGGAGCGATTTTTGGCGCCTCGGCTTCCTGCTGCTCCGGCTCGTCCGGACCTTCTGCAGGTGCTCCGCTTTGAGCCGTTGCCGGCGCCTGACCTTTTTTCGGCGTAGTGGAACCGGTCTGCGCAAACGCACAAGTAGCGAAGAGACATAGGCTGAATACCACCACGGCAATCATCCATTTTTTCATCGCGAACCTCGCTGAATCAGGTGTATTGCAACATCGGAAGAATCTGATGCGAATTTCTTCAGGCCTGCAAGGCGCGCCTGCCATGCCGCCAAGATCATCGACGCGCGCCCAGAAACTTGTCTGCCGCGGCCTGCGCTGAGAGCTGCGCTCCGCGCGCAATCGCGCCGTCCATGCCACCCTCCAGGCGATCCAGCGCATGCAGAATCAAATCCGTCGGTACGATCTGTACCAGGTTGCAGAACCCCGTGCGGCTGCTGGCAAAACTGCCGTTCTCAGCGAGCTTGTTCGCCGGCGCGCCGCCGCCGCACACCGAAAAATAATCGCACTCCTTGCGGCACATTGCGACGCCCGCGGCGATATCGCGCGTCATGGCCAGCATGGCGGGGCTGCGCAGCATGTCTTGCAGCGAGTCCGAGAGAATATTGCCGACGATAAAATCGTTGTACTGGGTGTTCTTGTAACCCAGCAGTTCCGGAGAAAAGCTGGAGACGTTGCCATGGCAATCGATGTTCACCATGCCAAAAGGTTCCACCTGTGCATTCTCCGCACAGCTCTGTTCGGCCCGGAAAATTCGCGGGATCATCCCGTCGATCTCGCGAATGAACTGAATCCGGGAGTTCTTGCGCGACAAAGTCCAGAAGCGATCCAGAAAATAGCGAAAACTGTCTGCCGGATGGCTGCTGGAAAGCAGGCCCGAGACATAGGTTCCCTCGGACTCCTCCACATTGAAGCAGACGTCATCGATCCCTTCGGAAATGTAAAAATCCAGCAGCTCGTCGGGTGCACGCATGCTTTTTTCAGAAAGCACGGTGATCACATGGAAGGGAACATTTTCGCGGCGCAGCAGACGAATCCCGGCAAGGGTGCGGTCAAAGGTTCCTTTGCCGGCGCGTGTGACCCGATTGGCATCGTGCAGGTGCTGCGGTCCATCAATACTGACGCCCACGCCAATGCGCCATTGCTTGATGAAGTCGCACCAGTCCTGGTCAATCAGCATCCCATTGGTCTGAATGGAATGGCGCAATTCGATTTCGGAAGGTCGCAGCGCTGCAATGGCTTCGAAAGCAGCTTGATAATACGAGGTCGGCAGTACCAGCGGCTCACCGGCATGCCAGATGACAGTGAGATAAGGGCTCGACCAGCCCGACGCGAAGATTTTTTCGAATATCGCAATCACCGTCTGCAAAGGCATGACGGTTTTTGCATCCCGCTGCGGTAGATAGCAGTAGCGGCAGTTGATATTGCAGAACGGCGTCGGCTGCAGCACGACGGTGTGGATCAGCGGCGCCCCATCGCAGGATGTCGGCATGTCTCGGACCGGCCCGTCCACGGAAGTTACCAGTTATGCCAGAAATTGTGCCAGTTGTGCCAGCCGTTATGCCAATTATGCCAGCCACCGTTGTGCCAGCCATTGCCCCAACCGCCATTGCGCCAGCCAAAGCCGCCGCCCCAGTTCGGCCATTCTCCCAGCAGTGCGGCGTCAGCGACAGAACCGTGCTGCTGCTTGAACTCAACCTCGGAGACTGCTGCGCGGATCTCGCTCAGGCGCTCGGCGACGCTCGCTATGGGCGCGTCATCTTTTCGATTTGCCGACGCAGCTTCAGCTTGCACAGTGGCCAGCAGTGTGGAAATTCCCAGAACACCGGCGGGAAGCAGTACCGCCAGCGCTTGTTTCACTCGGCTACGCACAGTCATTGGCAGGCTCCGTCACTTCGAATGCGCGCAAATTATCATCGCCGATATTTCTCGTCAACTTGTTTTTATGTAAAACGCAAGACAACGAAAAACCGCCACCAGAATCACGTTGCTTTTTTTTCGCCTTGTCGTGTGGAAGAGCCGCGCAAGGTCGCGACAGATCGCATCTGCCGTTCAGTCGACACAGATATTTGCAAGTGGATCTACGCGGCAGGAATGTTCTTGCCCGAGGTAAATTAATTGACGCGGCGTCAGCCGTTCGGGTGGAACGGCATCCCGGGATGCCCCGCGCTTGCTGGCTCCGGCGTGTCCACGTCAAGATTCACAACAATCGGTTCTTGCCCGTTGCGGACTACGACTGCCTCGCAAATCTCCTCCGGGCTGGCATTGATTTCCTGATGCGGCACGTAAGGCGGCACATAGATGAAATCCCCCGCCTGGGCTTCTCCGCTTAGCTCCAGGTGGTCTCCCCACCGCATTCGTGCACGGCCGCGCACAATATAGAGCACCGTCTCAAGCGCCCCGTGATGGTGCGGCCCGGTCTTGGCATCCGGTCGCACCACCATCGTGCCCGCCCATAGTTGGTTTGCGCCGGTGCGCGCATGCGTGATGGCCGCGGCGCGCGTCATGCCAGACGTCTGCGGCGTGTTCGTATCGAGTTCGCCGGCGCGCACGATCTTGACACCGTGCTCCTTCCAGTCCATGGGCATTACCTGTGTCGGCCGCGCCTACTTTTCGATTACGCCGCAGGCGATGCGAGCGCCGGAATTCCCTGCGGGATCCGTCTTGTAATCGTCAGGATCGGCGTGAATGACGAGCGATGTCCCGCCATCGTGAAAAATGGAGTTTGGCCCGTCTCCCAATGTGGCATTTGGGTCCAGCAGCGACGCCTTGCCGGTGCCGTCTGCCGCCACTTTCAGCATGAGCAAGTCCCCAGCGTGCGGGCCGTCTGGATTATCTTTTCCATGATGCTTGGAAGTCGGATTGAAATGCGGGCCCGCACTGGCGAAAGCCGGACCTTCGCATTTGCCGACGTTGTGGACGTGGATGCCGTGCATGCCCGGCGTCAGTTGCGAGACCTTTATGTCAATCCGAATGCCGCTGCCGGATGAATGTAGCTGTGCGCTACCGATTTTCTGTCCCTGGGCGTTGACGATATCCGCGTGCGCGGACTGGCCAAACCCTGCGCTGGCCCACAAAAGACCCGCTGCGAGAACACAAATGCGCGTTGACATGAGAACCTCCTCTTTATTTACCAATCCGCCTCCAATATATACCCACCCGGTTTAAGCGCAAGGATGCGGAGCGTTATCTTGCCGCTGGCATGGTCTTCTACGACCGGGCTGGGAGCATCTGAACTTCCACGATTGTGTACCAATCCGTCGGCGATAAAGCCTTCAATGCTTTCGCCCATTCCCCGGATGCGGCAAAGCAGCAGTCGCGGGTGGCGTGAGCCTCGGTTGCTCGCCAGTCCCGCCTGGATTCATAGCGAATTTCCAAAAGATTGACAGTGTCCAACGGTTCGACAGAAAAGCCCCGCCAAGCAAGAGTTGCGTTCCCCCCGCGGAATGCCGCATCCTCCTTGCCGCCAATATCTTGCGTGGCGTATCGGTTCTGCTTGCCGCACGGCACCGTACATGCTTTACACCACAGCGATGGTCGAAAACGAATTCGCAGCTCAGACCAAAGGCGGCGAGCCATGAACGCAGTCACACAGGAAAAAGACAAGCTTGGATTTATCGGCATCGGATTCATGGGGCACCCGATTGCGCGCAGGTTGCTGGAATCTGGCTTCCAGCTGATGGCGTACGACCGGGACCGCAGGAAGGCAGCGGAGCTAATTCAATACGGGGGTAGCGTCGCACAGAGCGTTGCGGAAGTTTCCTCCACTTGCAATGTGGTGTTGACTTGCCTGCCGAGCGATCAGGTCGTGCTGGACATTTATCGAGGTTCCGACGGCGTTTTCGCGAATGTGCGGCCCGGCTCGCTGGTCATTGATATGAGCACGGTATATCCCGATACCTCGCAAATACTCTCAAACCTGGGATCACAGCACAGTGTCGAGGTTCTCGATGTGACGATTTCGGGAAGCACGCCGGTCGCCGAAAAGGGGTTGCTAACGCTGTTCGGCGGCGGAAATAAAGAGTGCTTCGACGGCGCCGAATCGATTTTTCGGGCAATCGCGCATCAGTATTTTTATCTGGGTCCCAGCGGCTCCGGAGCAAAGATGAAGCTGGTGGTGAATACTTTACTGGGAATTGGAATGCAGGCTATTGCCGAAGCCATCGCACTCGGCGAGAAGGCCGGTCTTGATCGCAAGCGTTTGCTGGAGGTGCTGGCCCAGACCGCGGTCATCGCCCCGGCGCATGTGGGCAAACTGCAGCGAGCGATAGCGGGCGATTACAGCCCACAATTTCCAATCCGGCTGATGGGCAAGGATTTCGGGCTGATTCTGAATCTAGCGGCTGCGGTCGGCGCCCGCATGCCCGCCACCAAAGCTTCTTCTGAGATCAACACACAACAATCGGAACAGGGCGAGGAACAAGATTTTTCGGCGGTGATTCTGCAAATGGAAAAATATGCGCAGGTTGCATCCGGCGGCAGAGGCGGCAAGTGACCCGGCATCGACCGGCTTAGGATATGGACGCAGCTGAAGACGATGCGTGAAGGAAAAGGGATGAATAGAGACAAAACCCAATGCCATCCGCTGTTTGCGTATTCCATGTTGCTCGCACTTTTTGTTGGCCCCACGTTTTCTGCTGTCTCGATTGCCCGGGCAAATCCCGCTCCGGACGGCGCGGCCGCTACCGCGACATTTCGCGCGAACTGCGCTGCGTGCCACGGTGAAGATGGGGTCGGTTCCGCGGCTGGAAAGAGCCTGCACGTTCCGGACCTGCGCTCAGCGGCGGTGCAAAAGCTGCCGGACGCGGAACTGGCGCGCATTATTTCCGATGGCAAGAGCGCGATGCCTGCTTTCAAGGGATCGCTCAGCGAGGATCAGATTCATGCGCTGGTAACGCACGTCCGTTCGCTGCGGCAGAGGAAGTAGCTCGCGCTCTGTTGCCCTGGCTTCGCTGCGTTTGACTGACGGAGACTCCCAGGCACTTTCTCAGCTTGCCGAATTAGTTGCTGCACGATGAAAACGTTGTCACGCTTCAGGCCGGCGCGATTCTGTTCTCTAGAAGCGATACGTAAATCCGGCGTTTCCTTCGATGGGTGCGGCGTTGAAGGGCAGCGTGCGGAAAAATGTCCCGGGCTGAAAGCCAGCAAGGTTGAAAGCAAGGATTACGTGCTCGACGGGAGCCCAGCGAATCTCCAGATCTCCCTGATCGCCGAGATAGCGCGCGCGGCTGGCGCTGGCTGGATCAATCAGTACTCCGCTTCCAAAAGCATATATTCCGTCGTGCCTTGATTCTCTCCAGTACCACTCCCACGCAAAGGCCCCTGTGACGTTCGTCCTCAGCTGGAATTGCAGCGCCGGATGGAGATCGATCAGGTTCTGCGGTCCCAGCATCGGCACCGTCTTTGGGGCAAAGTATGCGCCTCGTGGGAACAGAGAATTGAAAGTTCCCAGAGATTGATTCGCGGAATTGCCGTCGCCGCTGTAAACGTCCGCTCGCAACAAGGGACGAGGTCGAAAGCGCAGGCGATCCAGCGTGAATCCAGTTTCCGTGGAAACGCTCCAGGCGCGAATCGCGGCGTTCCCAAAACTACCCCACTGGTAGTTCGGTTCCCAGTTGTAGTCCCAGCCTTTCCCCACGGGTCGAAACACTCTGGCTCCGATCGTGTGGCGAAGCTCGTGCGCAGCGCCTCTGTTGTACGTCGCAGACTTCGTGTCCAGTCCGATGTAATAGATGTCGGCCTGCCCGCGGCTAACGATGGGCGCCGCAACAGTCAGATAGCTTCCCCACACGCTCTGCGCGTGATTCGGCACGTCGTCGAAAAAACCAAGATTGTTCTCTACGGGTTTGAGCGCAAATAGATCCACCCTCAGGCGCGCTTTTTCGGCGATGAAGCGAAAACCATCGAAACTCAGCTTTACGTTGGGACCCTCATTGTTGTCGAACAAGCGCCCCGTACCGAACACCACCTCCTGACGGCCCGCCCGCAGACTGATGCCTTGCCGGCTGCTGACGTGCGAACCGATCTCAAGGAACGCCTGATGAACATCGCCGCGGTCTTCATCGATTTGCGGCCGTGGTCCGCCGTTCCTCCCGTCTTCGAAATCAAACTCGAACTCGGAAAAGAGGCGGAAGTACCGGCCGGCGTGGAAATCGAAATGGGGCATCGCCCGGTTCAGCACGTATCCGTTGTGGTCTTGAGGCCCGGCGCCAAACATCCAGTTGTCGAAATACTCGTATTCCACGCGGTATTCCAACCCGAGCGAGAGGTACAGTTGCGGGTTTTCGCCAAACGAAATGTATTTGACGGGATCGAACAAGTCGGTGCGCTTCGCGGAGTCTGCGAGGAAACTCCAGTCCTGTTCTGCAGGAAACGGATTCAAAGGCGGACGCACCGGGTCTGGAGCCGGCCCAGGTGGCTGAGGGTCCGGAGTCTGCGCCCTGGCAGGGGAGGCCGCGAGCGCGATCAGAAGGGCTATCAAAGCAAAATAGGAACGCTTGGCGCCGTCTCTGGCCAAGGACACGGGCTGCGTTTGTCGCGCCCGATCGCTCCTGCGTCGCAGGACTGGCATCAAAGCGAATACCGGCTGAGCGACGCGCGCAACGAGATGTCCATCCGGCACTCGCGCAGTTCCCATTTCCTGAGCTCGAAGGTGCGCAGCCCTCGCTTGATGAGCGGCTCGTCTTCCATCGCCTGGCGCGCCTCTGCCATGGTGCTGGTCGAGAGGATCGTCAAGCCGTCTCCGACGACTACGCCCTCCTCGATGAACGGGCCGGATGCCCAAAGGCGCCCCTCCGCTTCCAGGGCGTTCATGTAGGCGAGGTGGTCGGCGACGAAGGGCTGGATCGCGTTGGCGGGCGCGGCAACCCGGCTGATCGCGACGAATAGCGTCTTCTTCAACATCGGTGCAAGCAGTTCCGCGACGGCTTTCCCTGAGTCGTTGGACATGTTGGTTCTCCCTTGACTATTCGGAAAAGCAGGCATGCCGCATAGCGATAGCGCGGAATGGAGGTTTGAATATCACTGCGGATCTTTGCGTACGCTGGCAATGGAAGTTGCAGCCACGTTTGCAGCGTGAATCTTCTTTGCCAGGAGCCACGCACCACCTTGCTCGCCCAAGACCATACCCAGCAGTCCGACCAGAGCAATGATAGGCGGCGCAGGACTCTTCACCCGAATGACCCCGTACAGGACACCCACAAGCAGGCCTACCACGAATGAGATGAGCAGTGCTTTCATTTCACACACCCTCCCGTCACTGTTACCGTGCCATCGGCGGAACTTGCTTTCTGTCAGATCCAGTCAGTCGAAACTGAGCACCTGTTTCGCTTTCGCCTGGCCGGCGGCCATCCGGCTGTATGCGTCCACAGCTTTTGCAAAAGGAACAATTTCTATCAGTGGCGGCCTTAAAACTCCGCTTTCAAAACCGGGCTGCAGCTCGTTCTCGATTTCCGCTATCTGTCGTGAAGTTAAGCCGTAACTGTCTACTCCGAGCAGCCGTGAGGAATTATGATAGAAGTCGACCAGGTTGAAAGTAACGCGCGGATCTCCCTTGCTGGAGATTGCCACCTGTCGCCCTCCAAACCCGAGTGATCGCAACGCCGGCTCGAACATCGGGCCGCCCACGCTGTCGAAGACCGCATCGACTCCTTTTCCCGCCGTCAGTTCCAAGACCCGCTCATGAAGATCTTCGCTCTTGGTGTTGACGACCGACTCGGTGCCCGGAATCGGATCGGAGGACGTGTCCGCGCCGATAACGCGCGCCTGCTTCCAATTGGCAATCTGTGTAGCTGCTTGACCCACCGCGCCCGCGGCTCCGACAATCAGAATGGTTTCACCAGCCTGGATTTGAGCTGCACTGACGACCGATGCCCATGCCGTGATGTACGGAACTCCGATTGTCGCCGCTTGCGCCATACTCAGCAAGCTCGGCTTACCTGACAGCATCTCCGCGGGGACCACGACATATTCCGCGTGAGATCCATCACGAATAATACCGAGCGCCGGGCAACTGCCCCAGACCTGTTCACCTTTCTCGCGACTTCCTGCGACAACTGTGCCTGCAAAGTCGCGACCGGGGGTTCGCGGCAGGGTCGTGGTTTTGAAGCGCCCCGCAACGTTCCCTATATCACTGGGATTAATCGCGGCAGCCTCCACTCGAACCAGTGTTTCCCCCTGAGCCGGCTCTGGAATCGCGATTTCCTGAATATGCAACACCGACGGTGGTCCAAACTCGGCAAATCGCAGCGCTCTCATTCCGTTGGCGCTCATGGCTCCCCTGTGCCGCTTTGGGTGCATGACGAAGCAGCCATTGGCGGGCTCGCACGATGGCTACCCTCCGCGCGGCCCCGCTTGCTGCGCTCTCGACCCAGGTCTGAATGCTTCCTTGGTGGACTGTACCGAATGCTGGTCCATTCTGGCAATGGCCGCAGAAGAGCATTCTGCCGCGCGCTTTCCGCAAGCTTCGGCTGAAAGCGCGCGGCCAGGCCGCCGTCAGAGACCCTGCACGACTTCCGACAGGAACCACGTCCGCCGCTCGGTTTGGTCAATCCAGACTTCGATCTCGCTGGCGGTCGCGACGTCATTGTATTTGTCGCAGGTTTCATGCGCAGCGCGGAAATAGCGCGTCAACGCCTGATTATCGGCGCTGAGCTCTGCCAGCATGTCTTTCGGGGCGACGCCCTCGTCGTTGTTGTCTTGCAGGCGTTGATGACGCGAGATGTCGCTGATCGAGCGCAACGTGGTTCCCCCGATTTTGCGGGCGCGCTCGGCGATATCATCGGTCATGTCGAAGATCTGCTCGGCTTGTTCGTCGAGCAGCAGGTGATAATCGCGGAAGTGCGGCCCGGTCATGTGCCAGTGGAAATTCTTGGTCTTCAAGTACAGCGCGAATGCATCAGCCAGCAATTGACGCAGCGCCGTGGTGATCTCGGCGACCCCTTCGCGGCTGAGGTCGGTTGGTGTTTGGTGCGTTGCTCGCGCTTTTTCTTTGGTCTGAGTTGCAGCTTGGTTTGCCATGGTTGGTCCTCCTGTGTTTAGGTTTAATTCGAGATGCAAAGGTGAAGTTCCGCAGCCGACGGACAGCTTCTTACGCAAGCTCGCCGGTTAAAAACTGAGGTTCGCCGTTTCCAAAGCTCCAGTCCGCCGCCGAATTCTCGATGATCGCGACCATCACGTCGCTGGGAGCGATCGAAGCTGAGCTTGCCAGCTGCTCCGTTAATTCCTTGTAGAATCTGCGCTTCAGAATTTCGTCGCGCTTTTTGCTTATCACCGTAATGATCAGGGCTTGGTCGGTCCGAGAAATGTTCAGCCCGGTGTCTTCGATGACCAGGAAGCCTTTGGGATGGGCCTGGTAAATCTGATAACGGTCTCGCACTGGAACGTGAAACGCCTTCACGACGGCCCTGTGGATCGCCTCGAGCAGGGCCGTCACTTCGGATGGGCTTCTTCCTTCAACGGCGTCAATCTTGATCAATGGCATCGCGTCATCTTCCTTTTTGTATTCCGCCGCGCGCTCGGGTTGTTGACCTAAGCAAACGTCATGCGGCAGCAGCGCCGGCCTGAATCGTCTGTAAGATATTTACCTCGAACGGCGCCTCGACGAATTCCCCAATACTTTGCTGCAAATGTTTAAAGTGAGCGCTTGCCGCGTGCTGATCGAGCGCAGCCTGGCTTTCCCATATTTCGTAAAAGTAAAAACGCCCTGGCGAATCCGCTTCATAGAGTTCATACAACGTACAACCCGATTCGGCCCGCGTCGGAGCCAACATCGCGCGCAGCAGCTCTCTAAGTTGGTCTTGCTTTCCACTGCGCGCTACCGATCTTGCAATCACACGCACCTCAGCCATGGTTGTTTCACCTCATCTTTTTTCGTATTTGTTCTGCGCTTGCGCCGCGCTGTGTTCCGTGCCGCCCATTAGACCTGGATCAATGCCATTCCCGTTTCCGGATCATATTTCTTCTGCAGATGAATCGGACTCTCGGTCAAAATCAATTCGCATGTCGGGCGCACGCGAGCCTCAAGCAGGTGCCCACCGTGCGCGCTCCCGTCAGCACGTCCCACCACCACGTGCGCATGCACCTGCGGCTCTCCGTCCCGGAGCGCGATGTCGCCAATCAGCGAAAGCAACTCCACTTGTTCGGCGAGCACGCAGGCTGGATCGTACTTTTTCGTCTTCCAGTTGAACCAGCCCAACTGCGCGTAAGAAAGAGCGCCGATCGCCTGAAAGCTACTCCCCGCTAAACCCTGTCCCACCGCGAACTGCTGCAGCAGGCTTGCGATCTCGTCGCCCGTGTCAAAGATTAGTACAAAAGTTTTCGGCAGATCCTCGATCTGCTTCCACCGCATCGCATCACCTCCCGCCGACACTGCCTTAGATGTACCGAAACCAGGAAAAGTGCCACCCGGCTACTACTTCAAAGCTGGGTCAATCAGCGTGAGATCGGTCGCGGGATCAAAACGCTTCTGCATTGTTACCGGATCAACGGTGACCATTGCTTCCACGGTCGGTGAGGCATGCGCCTCGAGAACATGCCCGGCATGTGTCGTTCCGTCCGGGCTCCCCACCACCATGTGAGTGTGGACTACGGGCCTTCCTTGATAGAGCGCAATGTCGCCGCTCATCCCGATTAATTCGTGCTGACCTCGAATGGGAATCTTCTTGTACATTTTGCGCTGGGGATCAAACCAGCCCACCGTTGCGTCACTCAGCGCTCCGATCGCGGTGAAATGCGCGCTCGTGACGTGGTACTTCTCAGCAAATTCCTGCAGCCCGGAATAAACCTCGTCGCCCTGGTAGAAGATGACGGCGTATTGCTTGGTTGGCTCTCCAGGGTTCAGCAATTCCACCTGCATCTTCGGCGCTTTGCCTGTGGGAACTGCTTCGGCGGGCGTCACATATTCATCTGAGGTATTCTGCGATCGCACCATCACGGCGCTAATCCCAATCAACACGAGTGCGCAGCCCAGTCGTTTCATTTTTCTCATGGCTTTACCTCTGCGTTCGAGAATCCGGACAAACAACCTTCTGGCTCGGCCTGTGGTCGGCCCCTTAGTTTCCGCAAGCTCAACATTCAATTCGATCGCCGGCGCCCCATGTTCCTAAACCGCGACGCTCTTTCTTGCCGGCGGCGCCATGAATTCAGGACCGACCGGACTGGCGATCGTCTGCAGCAGAATCTGATCGATCGCCGCGAGCGCATCGGCGTCGAGCTTCCAGTCGAGCGCGCCCACTACAGCTTCCAGTTCTTCCGGATGGCGCGCGCCCCATAGCGCCGCCGTGATTCCAGGCTGGTCCAGCACCCAACGCACTGCGAGATCCATCACGTGCTTTCCGTATCTCTTCTGCGCCAGATCCTCCAGTTGCTGCACCGCATTCAGATATTGCGCGAAGCGCGGCGCTTGAAATTTCGGATCGGACAGGCGGAGATCGTCGCCAATGAACTTCGTACCCGGCCGCATCGTGCCGGTCAACAGTCCCCGGCAGAGAGGCCCGTAAGCGAAAGCGCTCAGATTTGTTTCGCGCACGTACGGCAGCACGTCCCGATCAATTTGCCGCTCAAATAGATTGTACGGAGGCTGGACGGTGTGCAGTTCAGAGACCGTCCTGAACCGGTCCATCTGCTCCGGTGAATAATTGCTCACCCCGATCGCGCGGACCAGCCCCTCCTGATAGAGACCGCGCAAAGTCCGGGCGGTTTCTTCGATCGGCACGGCCAAATCCGGCCAATGCACTTGATAGATGTCGATGTAATCGGTGCGCAGGCGACGCAGCGAATCCTGGACCTCCTGGCGGATGCGAGCAGGAGAAGAGTTTCGCGTCACCGAGCCGTTGTGCCACTCCAGTCCAACCTTTGTCGCGATGAACACCTTTTCCCGATGCCCTCTGTCCGCAACTGCCTTTCCCACGATTTCTTCGGAAACTCCGAACCCGTAAACCGGCGCCGTATCGATCAGATTGATCCCTCCATCCAGGGCGGCATGAATCGTGCGAATCGATTCTCTTTCGTCCGTGCCTCCCCACATCCAACCGCCAATGGCCCATGTGCCTTGCGCAATTCGTGAAACCTTCATTTCCGTCCCCGAAATTGTTGTGTATTCCATTTGCTTCATCCTTTGTTATGAAATGACGTTTGTAAATACCCCCTCGACCGGAGCGGCGAAGTTTCAATCGCTCGCGCTCACCTAGGCCAGCGACGCGAAAAGCAGCGCGCGATTTACCGTTCCGCTCAACTCCCGGCGACCTCGACAAACGCGCGATTTCACGGCCGCAACCGATGTATCCAGCATCTGAGCCGTTTCCTGGACAGAGCGCTCCTCCACCATGCGCAGCCAGACGGTTTTTCGTATCGTTGGGCCCAAGCGATTGATGGCCTTGGTCAAGAGCTCTGAATGCTCGCGCCGTCGGCAGGATTCTTCCGGAGTGGGGCTGCGGTCCACAAACGCTTCCGGGACAAAGTTCACACTGTCGTCAGGGGTCAACGGCACGACCTCGGGAACTCTCCGCCTGCGCCGCAGCACCATGTAGGCTTCATTGCAGGCGATGCGGGTCAGCCAGGTAGCGAACTGTGACGCTTGCTGAAAGCCGCCGAGGTGCAGGAAAGCCTTGTGAAAGCTTTCCTGCACCACATCTTCGGCGTCTTCGCGGTTTCTGGTTATGCGGAGCGCAACCGCAAAAATCTTGCGCTTGTGGCGCGACATGAGCGCTTCGAACGCGTGCGTCTGTCCGCATCGGGCGGCGGTTACCAGAGTGTGATCCGGGTCTTTTTCGATATCCGTTCCGAGATACGTTTCCATGATTCCGTTTCTCCTGGGCATTGGCTCAAGCAATTGCCAATCATCCAAGGAGCAAGAGCGCAACCAAATCCTCTAGACTGCGAACAGGGCGCCGAAATGACTGACAGAAAGGGGGATGCGTAAAGTTGCCCGCGTCTTTGCGGTCCGAACCGCAGGGGAATATCTGTCGGAATGCGGGCAGAATGTCCAGTCCGTTGAATGCATAAGCGCCGCCATCTTCGTGGGAACAAAAGCGCAAAGGATTACCGGCACAACGACGACCGACAGAGTCGAAACGAAATCGGCAAGCCTTTTTGCTGCATCCGGCGCGCCGAGCGTCGAACTAAATTCGTTGCCAAGCCCCCGTGCCGCGGCAGAGAATCGTCACGCTCGCTCGGGTAATTGCCTGGAGCGAGGCTTCAAACAACGGGGGCGGAAATATGTCCAGGTTCAATCCTCTTCTGTGGCGCAAACCGCCTGCAATTTTGGGTTATGCGGTTGCCATCCTATCGGTTATCGCGGTAGTGATCATTTCGCGCTGGCCGGCGTTGCACTTGCAAGAGCATCCGGCGGCGTTGTTTCTTTGCGCGGTCATGATTAGTGCGTGGTTGGGAGGAGCCGGGCCGGGATTGTGCGCAACCGTCCTGTCCTGTGTGGCTTTCAATTACTACTTCCTGGCACCTGTCCATTGGTTCGCCATGAAGTACGAAGAGATACCGCGCTTTGTCATTTTCATCGTGTCAGCCGTAGTCGCCTCATCGCTGAGCGCCGCACAAAGGAGCGCCACAGAATCGCTCCGCAGCGCACACGATTACCTGACAGAAACAGTAAAGGAGCTGCAGAGAACCAACCACGCGTTGCAAGCGGAAAGCCACGAACGAATGCAAGTCGAAAGGCGCTTGCGCCGCAGCGAGGGCTACTTAGCGGAAGCACAAAGACTGACTCACACCGGCAGCTTTGGATGGAGCGTGCAGAGCGGAGAAATCCGTTGGTCCGACGAAACGTTTCGCATCTTCGACTGCGACCCGGAGGGGAAACCCACCCTGGCAACGATATTGCTGAGGACTCATCCGGACGACGTCGCCTATGTGAAGGGCACCGTCGAGCGCGTTTCACAGGAACAGAAGGAATTAGATTTTGAGCATCGCTTGCTGATGCGGGACGGTTCCATCAAGTACATCAGAGCCGTAGCTCACGCAGTGAAGGACAAATCGGGCGAGATCGAATTTGTGGGAGCGGTGACGGACATCACGTCCGCAAGGGAGGCGGAAGCCCGTATTCGCCTGATTATAGACACCGTGCCGGCTCAACTCTGGACCGAGACTGCACAGGGCGTCGTTGATTTTGTGAACCGCCGTTGGATTGAGTACACCGGAATGACGCTGGAACAAGGGGTGGGATCGGGCTGGAATCGCATGGTGCATCCCGATGATCTTGATCGCGTGCTGGCGAAGTGGCGCACCCTCATAGCGGAAGGGAAGCCGCGCGAGATCGAGTCACGCCTGCGCAGATCCGATGGAGAGTACCACTGGTTCCTCAGTCGCTGCTATCCGTTGGTTGACCGTTCGGGACACATCCTCGGATGGTACGGCTGCGATACGGATATTCATGACCGGAAAGAGGCGGAAGAAACGCTGCGGCGAAGCGAGGGTTATCTGGCGGAGGCGCAGAGGCTCAGCCACACGGGCAGCTGGGCGCGCGATGCCGCGACCGACGAGATCAGGTATGCGTCTGAAGAATTCTACCGCGTTCTAGGGTTTGACCCGGACGATGGGCCGCCACAACTCGAAACGCTCTTGCAACGCGTCCATCCGGATGATCAAACCAGGGTCAGAGCAAGAGCCGAGCAGGCACGTCGTGAGAAGGCGGAGTACGGGATCGATTACCGAATCATTCATCCCGGCGGCGACCTCAGGGACATCCATGTGATCGGACATCCCGTTCTCAGCCCGTCCGGCGAACTGGTTGAATTCGTAGGTACTGTGATGGATGTGACAGAACGCAAGCGGGCCGAAGGCGCCCTGCGGCAGAGCCAGGCATACCTGGCGGAGGCCGAAAAGCTCAGCCACACGGGCAGTTGGGCCTGGATACCTGCCACGGGCGAGATCAGGTACTTGTCCGAAGAATGCTACCGCGTGCTGGGTTTTGATCCCCGCGGTGCTGAAACGCGATCCGAAATGTTCTTTCAGGCCATCCATCCCGATGATCTTGCCAGAGTTAGGGAAGCGATCGAGACAGCCGAGCGTGAAAAATCGGATTTCGAGCTGGATCACCGGATCATTCATCCCGGCGGCGAGATCAGAGACATCCACGTGGTGGGTCATCCGGTTCTCAGCCCATCCGGTGATTTCGTTGACTTCGTCGGCACCGTGCTCGACATAACCGAGCGCAAGCGGGCAGAGGAGGCGCTTCGCAGGAGCGAGGCTTACCTAGCGGAAGCGCAGAGGTTATCACACACAGGTAGCTGGGCTTACAATATCGAGGCGAAAAAACTTATCCACTCCTCTGAGGAGTATTGCCGCTTGTTTGGCTTTGATCCAGAGAGCGGAGTGCCTTCATTCGAAGAACTTATTCAGCGCATTCATCCAGAAGATCGAGCAGCGGCCATGCAAGAGTTTGAGAGCTCAAGCCGCGCGGGAATAGACCTCGATGCGCATTTCCGGATCGTTCATCCGGACGGCACCACGAAATATGTATACGGAACAGTTCATCCGGTTTTCAACGCGTCGGGCGATGTCGGCGAGCTGCTGGGCACGGTGATGGACGTGACCGAGCGCAAGCGGGCCGAGGAAGAGCGCGACAGATTCCGCCAGGCACAAGCGGATCTTGCTCGCGTCAACCGTGTGACCACCATGGGTGAGCTGACGGCCTCCCTGGCGCACGAAGTGAATCAACCGATCGGCGCCGCCGTTACCAACGCCAGCACTTGCTTGCGCTGGCTGGCGGGCGACGCACCAAATCTCGAAGAAGCGCGCGCCGCTGCCATGAGAGTCGTCACCGACGGCAGACGCGCAGCGGAAATCATCAGCCGCGTTCGGCAGCTCTTCAAGAAGGGAATTACGGAACGAGAGTTGGTTGATGTAAACGACGTCGTTCGCGAGATGATCGTCATTTTGCAAGGCGAGGCCGCGCGACAGAACATAGCTGTCACCATGGACCTGGTTCGAGACCTACCCCAGGTCCCGGGAGATCGCGTGCAGTTGCAACAAGTGATGATGAACCTGATCATGAACAGCATCGATGCCATGAAGGACGTGGAGGGAGCCAGGGAACTCGCCATCCATTCCCGCCTCCTGGAAAACAAGGAAATTCTCGTCTCCGTCAGCGATTCCGGCGTGGGTCTGCCCCCGCAGCAGGCGGATCAGATTTTCAATGCGTTCTTCACCACCAAGCTTCACGGCACCGGCATGGGCCTTCGCATCAGCGGGACCATCGTCGAATCGCATGGCGGCCGCCTGTGGGCTGAGGACAACTCCCCGCGCGGCGCAACTTTCCACTTCACTCTGCCAGCTACAGTCGAGGCGAATGAATGATGGCCGCAGCCGCCCCCATCGTGTTCGTCGTTGATGACGATGCCGGTATGCGCGCGTCCATCGCAGGCCTGCTGAAATCCGCGGGCTTGCGCTCGGAGTGCTTCGGCGCAGCCGAGGACTTCCTGCGCAGCAACCGCCCGGACGTCCCCAGTTGTCTGGTACTGGACGTAAGTCTGCCTGGAATCAACGGTCTCGAGTTTCAGCACAAGCTGGCTGACGCGGGCGTCCAGATTCCCATCATCTTCATCACCGGTCATGGAGATATTCCCATGACTGTGAAGGCCATGAAATCCGGCGCCGTGGAGTTTCTAACCAAGCCGTTCGAAGGCCGGGATTTGCTGGATGCGATCCAGCAGGCCTTGGATCGCGACCAAGTGCGGCGCCAGCAGCAAAGTGGCCTCGCCGGCCTGCGAAAAAGTTACCAGTCTTTAACCGCGCGCGAACGCCAGGTGATGGGCCTGGTGGTTTCGGGGATGTTGAACAAGCAAATTGCCGGCGAACTCGGCACCAGCGAAATCACCGTGAAGGTACATCGCGGCCACGTCATGCGCAAGATGCACGCCCAATCGCTCGCAGAATTAGTCAGAATGGCCGAGAAGCTCGGCGCTCCCAAGACGTAGCCCCTTCGTTATACGAACGTATAATTGCGCCACTCCAGCCGATCTTGCTATTTTTTGTGCATGCTGACTCAGGGAAACACCAAACCAGTCGCGGTCGTCGATGATGACGACTTGATGCGCGGAGCATTGCTAGGCCTGCTCAAAGCCGTTGGCCTGCCCGCGCGAGAATTTGCCTCCGCCGAGGAATTCCTAAACTCCGGCCTGCAGCATGAGGCCGGATGTCTGATCGCGGACATCCGTATGCCGGGAATCTCCGGCCTCGAGCTGCAGGCCAAACTGAACGCAGAACATTGCAGGATACCCATCATCTTCATCACGGCCCATGGCGATGAAAAAATGCGGCTGCATGCATTGCGAGCGGGCGCGGTCGAGTTTCTGGCCAAGCCCTTCGACGACGAAGCCCTGCTCGTGAGTGTTCGAGCCGCTCTGGCAAGTTAATCCTGAAAAGGAAATTTGCGCGCGGGCACCAGGAGGTGCTCTATGGGAGCAGTCGCAAGATTCGAGTCCGGTCGCCAGCACCATAATCAACGCAGATTCGAGCAGTTGATAGGCAATAGCCCTGCGCTGGAATCCGTCCTCGGGCACGTCGAACGAGTCGCACCAACCGATTCCACCGTTCTTCTCCAGGGTGAAACCGGCACGGGCAAGGAACTCATCGCGCGCGCGATTCACAATATCAGCTCGCGCTGCGGGCGGCCCTATATAAAACTGAATTGCGCTGCGATTCCGTTCGATCTGCTGGAAAGCGAACTTTTTGGCCATGAGAAGGGCGCTTTCACAGGCGCGATCGCGCAAAAGATCGGCCGGTTCGAGATGGCGGACAAAGGCACGCTTTTCCTGGATGAGGTCGGCGATATTCCGTTGGCGCTGCAGTCCAAGCTTCTGCGCGTATTGCAGGAGCAGGAATTTGAACGCTTGGGCAGCACGCGTACGCACCAGGTGGATGTGCGCCTGGTGGCTGCGACCAATCGAGACCTGGCGGACATGGTGAAGCGGGGCGAATTTCGCAGCGATCTCTACTATCGTTTGAACGTATTCCCGATTACGCTGCCACCATTGCGCGCGCGCCGTGAAGACATCCCGGACCTGGTGCAACATTTTGTCGAGATTTACGGCCGCCGCATGGGCAAGCAGATCGAACGCGTTCCCGCGGAAACGATGTCTGCGTTCACTTCGTACGAGTGGCCGGGGAACATTCGCGAGCTGCAGAATTTCATCGAGCGCAGCGTCATCTTAAGCGACGGGACGGTCCTGTGTCCTCCTCTGGCGGAGCTAAAGCATTCCGCGGATGTTGAATCGTCTGGAGCAACAACTCTGCAGGATGCCGAGCGCGACCACATTCTGAAAATCCTCAAACAAACCCGCGGCGTCGTTTCCGGCCCCAGCGGCGCCGCCGCCCGCCTGGGCATGAAGAGATCCACCCTCTACTTCCGCATGCAAAAGCTCGGCATTTCGCGTTTGAGCAACAATCAACTCCCCGCGTGACCATCCCGCGTTCCAGAACCCGTTCGAATCGGTAGTTTTTCGGGCGTTTTGAGTGGCGGCGGGCAGTCGCCAATCACGAGAACGGCGTTCCCAGGGGCGCGCGGATTGGGTGAGGCGCCGTTCGATCCGGCACCGCCGGTTCTCGTCACTGTTTGTTGAGCATGATCAAGACAAGAATCAAGGGGAGATAGATAATCGACGCGGCAAGCAGCCCTCGCGCGGACGCATTTGATTTCTCATACGCGAAGCGCGCGCTGTAATAGAAAAAGATCAAGCCCAGCAGGACGGCTCCGACCGAGTAGATGAGACTCGATTTGAAGGCGACCGCTGGAATCAGGCTGACCGCAACGAGAAGCAGCGAAACGGCGGCACTCTGCCAAGTCACAGCGCGGCCTCTCCACCTGCCAGCGGGTAGCACGTGGTAACCCGCGCGTGCGTAATCTTGGCGATACATCCAGGCAATGGCTATGAAGTGCGGGAACTGCCACAGAAAAACCAGGGCGAAGAGTATCCATGCCTCCCAGTCCAGGCGCCCGCGTGCTGCCGCCCAACCAATCAACGGCGGCACCGCACCCGGAAAAGCGCCGGTGAACGTACACAGCGCAGTTTTCCGCTTCAGCGGCGTGTAGACAAGAAGGTAGCTGAGCAATGTTGCCAGCGACAGTAACGAGGTAAGTAGGTTGACGGTCACGGCCAGAAACAACGCGCCTGCCAGCGACACTGCAATTCCGAACCACAGCGCGTGGCAGGGCGCGACTCTGCCCGAAGCCACAGGCCGCCGCGCTGTCCTCCGCATCTGCGCATCGAACGAACGTTCCAGAAATTGGTTCAGCGCGGCCGTGCCACTGGCGACGAGCAACGTGCCCACAAGCGTACAAATCATGCGCAAAGTCTGGAAGCCGGCCGGTGGCAAGGTTCGGCCCGGCGTGCGCGCCAGGTAGAAACCGGCGAAAGTCGCGATCAGAATCAAGAAATTCACTTCGGGTTTGGTCAACGCCCAATAATCGCCGATCGATTCTTGCCGGCGGGTGGCGCAATCCGGGTATGCGCCAACCGCCCCAGTATCCAGAATAGCGATGTGGGGTTCGTTGGCCATGCTCAGCTCACCTCGGGCGCGGAAGTTTCCAGTGCTCGGATCGCTATTCCACGCAGCCGTGCAAAAGCTTCCTGCGATGAGGCCGCTTCCTGCGGCGCCAGAATCCGCATCGTAACAACGATGGCCGGTATCACAAGGATGATCGTCACCGCGACCCACATCATTGCGGCCGCGCATTGCTGATCTGCAAGGGGTGACCATGCGAACATTCGCGGCGCTGAAATATAAGACGGGTAGACGACCCGGTCGCAGAAGGCGAGGAACGCGGAGAGCGCGTCACATGGCAGCGTGGCACAAAACAAATACAGAGGGATCGACCAGCGAGGCCAGTGCGCAACGCTGGGCCACGGCTGAATCACCGGCCACCAGAATAAGAGACCCGCGCCGAGAAAACTCGAATGTTCCAGTTCGTGCAACCAGTTCCAGCGCAGCGCCAGCTCGAAAACTGCAGGGATATGCCACCCGATCAGAGCAACCGTCGCAGCGAGCCAGCAAAATGCAGGATTGCCGGCTATACGCTCGAGCCGCTTTACCAAACTCCAGCGCAGAAGCGGGCCAACGATCTTGCGAGCGACAAATTGCGGCAGGCCGTGCAAAAGCGCTAGCTGCGGCGCGCCCAGCAGAATCAAGGCAGGCGCAACGGACATCAGCAACAAATGCTGCATCATGTGAACCGTGAGCAACGCATCATCGAAGGCATTCAGCGGGGAACCAATCGCGACCCACACAAAGATGATTCCCGCGATAAAAGCTGCGAACCTCCGTGGCGAGACTAGGCCAGGAAACGCAAAGCGCATCCGAAACCAGCCGCGCGCGTAAATCACGGCAGCGGCACATAGAGCCAGATCAACTCCCAGTGGTGCAGACCATGATCGCAGGGCGGCTTGAGCAGCAGCGTTCATGGTAACTCTAAGGATGATCCGAAGCAGGCGCTGCTGTGTCCGAGTCGAGCGCAATCGCCCGCGCCGCGTCGCGCGCCGGCGCTTGTCCCGCGGGATGCAACGTCTCCAGAAACGCGACGAGCGCCGTGGTCTGTGCAGGGCTCAGATTCTTGCCGTAGGCCGGCATGTTGCCGCCACCTTGAATCACCTGTCGAATCAGTTGA
>Ga0209420_1000063_pt1 | contig 68629 bp, 53 predicted proteins | sample BlaSpr_A8_OM1_O1_FD_187972 | JGI IMG/M metagenome (GOLD analysis project Ga0209420, IMG submission 187972) | Forest soil microbial communities from Thunder Bay, Ontario, Canada - Black Spruce, Ontario site 2_A8_OM1_O1 (SPAdes) (version 2) | ecosystem: Environmental > Terrestrial > Soil > Boreal... | reverse complement strand
AACCCTGCTGCAAGAAGCGATCTACGAGATGGGAACCGATGAATCCGGCGCCGCCGGTCACGAGAACTATCATTGTGAAACCTCATTGTCAAACCCGAGATCAACCATTGTTTCCGGATTATGTTTTCGGAATTATTTTCCTGAGCCGCGAAGCACCTCGCGGACAGTGAGCAACAAAATCCTGGCGTCGAGTGTGAGCGACCACTCACGTATATATTTCAAGTCCAAGCCGACCCACTCGTCTAAATCGTGAACCTGGTTGCGGCCGCCTACCTGCCACAGGCAAGTGATTCCCGGGCTGACCGAGAGCTTCTGCTTTTGGAAAGGGGAAAACTGCTCGAACTCAGTGACCAGAGGCGGCCGAGGACCGACCAGACTCATATCTCCGACAAAGACGCTGTAGAGCTGGGGCAGTTCGTCCAGGCTGTAACGCCGCATCCAGGCGCCAAGAGGCGTGACGCGCGGATCCCGCGTCAGCTTGAATACTGGCCCGGACATCTCGTTCTGTGACAACAGCTGCGGCTTGAGCTGATCGGCATCCGCAACCATCGAGCGGAACTTGTAACCTGTGAATGGACGCCCATCCTTACCTGCTACTCGCCAGCGATAAAACACCGGTCCTCGCGACGTAACCTTCACCGATAACGCGAGCAAGAACAGCAGCGGAGATAACAGAACCAGCAGAAGCCCGGACAAAACAACGTCCGCCAGTCGCTTGATGGCAACCCGCAAACGGCTGCACCAGAACGGCGAACGCACAATGGAGGCACCGGATATAGGTTTTGTAACCACGATCGGGTCCGAGAGGTGCGCGGAGATTCTAGGAGTTCTCGGTTGAGGTGGAGCGCGGCTCAACGCTAAAGTTGCGAGAGCGGTCGAGCGTCCGATAGAGATTGGAGTGCTTCTCGACCACGTCGTCCCAGCGATAGTGGATCCGGGCGCGGGCTTGCGCTTTCTCCCGGCAGTCGCTCACCACTCGCGGCGACTGATCCAGCATTTGCATTTGTCTTCGAAGGTCCAACACTCCAATCGCTCCCCTATAACTGAATCCGGCATCCTCGATCACTTCCAGATTCGAGGGCGTATCGTTCACCAGAACGCAGTTGCCGAAGCCCATCGCTTCCACCAGGGCGGGATGCGTTCCACCCACTTCATCGGGCAAAATGAATGCGTAAGCATTCTGTTGAAGCTGGGCATAACCGTCGCCGTAGACTCCACCCGTGAACACAATCCGTGAATCTGATGTCGACTTCAGTGCGCGTACGTAGTCCTTCAGCCAGGGATCGTCGCCAACGATCACGAGCTTCTTGCGAGTCCGTACGCCTTCGAAGGCCTGAACCAGGACGTGGACATTATTTTCCGGCACCAGCCGTCCCACAAAAAGAAAGTAGTCTCTCGGCTTCAAGTCGAACCGTACGAGGCAGTCATTGCCGGTGCTGAGATGCTCGCTCATTCCGTAGACGATGCAGGAAGAGCGAACCCTGTAGCGCTCGCGATAGTAACGTTCGACATCGCGGGAATCGGAAATCAAGCCATCGCAGAACGATCCAGCGAAGCGCTCCGACAGCCTGAGATACCAGCGCGCCAAGAGACCCCACTTGGCACGCTGCCAGTCGGTGCCGTCGACAGAGCAGACCACCTTCATTCCGCGCAAACGCACGAGCGGCGCAAACAGGGTGGCCCCGGTGGTGAAATAGTGCACAACGTCGACGGGATGAAAGAGCACGTGGAGTGTGGAAAGAAACGCGTGAACGATGGTGCTGAAGTCCTTGGACTTGAGCGTGGCCAGGGTCACGAGCTTAACCCCCTCGTAGGAGTCTCGCGGGTGGTGGTTGCTCATGCCCGAGCGGTTGTAGACGACCACTTCGTGTCCACGCTTTACCAGGCCGCGAGAAATCTCGTCCACCGCCGTCTCAAATCCGCCGAAACGGGCAGGGATGCCCTTGATTCCAATCATTGCAATTCGCATGTGAGGGCCGGTTTGAGGGATATTATTTAGCGCTGTCCCGATGATTTCCGGGCCACCGCGATCGCATAACGCGGTTTGTTCGGCCATCGCGGCGGTTGCGGACTGACGGCATACCGTCGGTCACCGTTGCAGTCCGAGAATTCGGCTTCGGAGCAGACCGTGGGCAGGGGCATGCCCAAGCGGCGTTTTACCCATTCCTTGAGGTGGAGCTTCTGCAAGGCGCCAGCAAGTTTTTTCTTGGCCACGTAGAGAGGGTAAGGTACGGATGCCTGCCCGTAGAGGCGGCAATCGGTGAAAAGTTCGTTCACTTGGAGGGAAAAGTCGTGGATTGGCATCTCCGCCACATGAAAAGGATTCTCCTCGTCCCAGCGGGTGATTTCATGATTGGGAGTAGAACAAATCAACAGTCCGCCTGGACGCAGCACTCTTTCGCATTCCGCCAGAAACGCCCGGGGATCCGCCAAATGCTCGATGGTCTCGAAGGATACGACCACCTCCATCGTTTGGCTGGCGAAGCAGAGCCGGGTCGCATCGCAGGCCGCCAGGCAGTCGAGATCGAAACGCGACCGGGCATACCGGAGTGCCGGGGGATCCAGGTCCAGGCCGAAACAGGCCGCCGCTCCTGCCCGGCGCAAATAGTCGGTACCGATGCCGCTGCCGCTTGCGACGTCGAGTACGATTCGTCCGACGACGAACTGACCTGCGAAGGCGTACCGCATCTGATGTTCGCGGAAGATGACTTCGGGTGTGAGACCGGGGACCACCCTTTCCCCGGTATATCCCATTTGCACGGCGGCCGCTGCGTTCATAAGCACCTAGCTCGGGACCCATCCCTTGGCCGCATTCAGGACCGGCGCGAACATTCCGCGCACCTGTCCCCGGTCGGCGCGGTCGAGAATGGTGCGCCAGACCAGTCCGCAAAAAATCGCGGTCATGCCAATCGACGCCGCGAGTTGCGCGGGAAGAGGCCAGTGGAACAGCAGCTTTACGCCCGCCAGGGCAATCCCCAGGGCAGCGATGCCCAGCAAACTCTTCAGTACGCCGTGTTCGGCAAAGGCTTGCGGATCGAGCCCGAAAACCTTTGCCACCAGAAGGCCAAACACAACCACTTCAATCGCGACTCGCAACGCCCAGCCCATGGCCGCTCCGGGAATGCCCCAATGCCGGACCAGGAACCAAGCCAGAGGAAGATAGAGAGGCAGTTCGCACAATAGAACCTTTGCAGCCAGGTCGGGACGCCCGTGGCTTTGCAGCAACCCGAACGGAATATGCGCGAAGCAGTTCACAAAAACCCCGCAAGCCAATATCTGAAAAACGGCCGTGGTCTGGCGGGCGAAGGCTGCCCCCATCCAAAGCGTCAGAATGTCCCCAGCAAAGAGCACGAGCAGCAAGACCACGGGTCCAACCAGCAGCAGAAGATACTTGAAGGAACGCGAATACAGCAGGGTCAGCCGGGAAACGTCCTGGGTCGCCGCCAGTGCGCTAAATGCCGGAAACAAGCTCGAAGCCAGGCTCGCGGGAATGATCCACAGCTTGGTCACCGCCTCGAAGGGCACGGTATAGGCGCCGAGCAACGACACCGAGAGCAAAAAGCCAATGAAAAAACGGTCTACGTAAAGCAACACGGGATTCACCAGGTTTGAGACCGTCACCCATCCCCCGTAACGCAGCAGCAGATTCAGCGTAGTGCGGCTCCACCGGAGACGGACCCCGAGACCGGGAAAAATGAGGAGGCAACACCCCACATGGGCCAGACTCACCACTAGCCGGGCCGCGACCATGAGCAGAACAATCTGCACCAGACTCGCACCCAGCCGAAGTCCCAGCGCAGGCAGAAGGTAAACCGAGATGCTGGCCGGCACCCGGAGGAGGTTCACCAGATCGAACCTTTGCGCAGCTTCGAGCACGGCTCGCAGCCCGTTAGTGGCCAGGACCACTGGCAGGGACAAAGCCAGAGCAAAAAAAATCTGGCGGGCCTCGGCTTGCATTGGCGGCTGCACCTGAAAGATTCTCTCTGCCAAAACAGGAGTCAAGACGGCGAGGACCAGCCCTCCGCAACACCCCATGAAGATCTGCAGTCCGAGAGAAGTCCAGAACAAACCCGGCAGCTGTTCAAAGTCACGGCGTGCCAGGCACTCTGCAATAAACTTGGTGGCAGCCCGGCCCAGGCCGAAGTCGAGCAGAGCGAAGTAGCCGAGTACCAGCCAGGCAATGGCAAGAATCCCGAATCGTTCCGGACCCAGGCTCCGCACGACGTAGGGGATCGTAGCCAGCGCCGCCAGCAGGGGGATGACCTGGCCAGCGAGGTTCAGAACCGTGTTGCGCGCGAGCAATCCGCGGGCTGCTTCAATAGGATGGGACATGTTGAGTTTCCCGTTCATCCTCACGCCGTTCGGGACGGAAACGGATTCCCAGCGATGCCTGCCGCCCGTCCAGAAATCCCTGTGCCATTTTTCTTAAGCAGGCAAGTTTGTTGGAACCGAACAGCAATGCCCCGCCCGCGTGGCGTGCCATGTGGCCAACGACGAACCATTTTGTTCGACGGCTTGGGTATAGCCACCAAGCCGCATAGACAAGATTGCGGATTATGTAATACTCGCGCCAGGGAGCATGCTCGGGCCAGACGCAAACGTAACCGGGTAGGGTGATCTGCCGGGTGTTCCCAATTTGATGGGACACTTTCGAGCGGGAGACCACGGCAATCTTGTAGCCCCGGGACCGGGCGCGCAGGCAGTATTCGAAATCAGCGAAGTCCATAAAGAAATCGGCCCGGGGCAATCCGATCTTTTCCACCACCTCCCTCCGTACCATGCAACCGGATGCGATCACAAGGTCGGCAAACCATATCTGCTCATCGAACACTGCGGTGGGCGGCTTGAAGAAACCCTCACGCCAGAGCAGCGGCGAATAGAGAGTCTGCGTTCCTTCGTGAATGGGCAAAGCAGTGAGCATCCCAACTTCGTTCTCAGTCTTCCGAATGGACTCATTCGCTTGCATCAAGGTTTCCAGCGCATCGTCGTTCGGGACTGTGTCGTCGTCGAATGTCCAGACCCAATCATGCTGTTTCTGAAGCGCGGCATACGCCAGACCCACGGCCCACGCCCCGGCAGCGCCCACGTTCTCAGCCGTCCGGATCACTGTGACCTCCGGATAACGTTCGGCGAGCATGGCGCCGGTGCCGTCCGCCGATTGATCGTCTACAACCACGACTTCCTGCAAGGGAAAGCTCTGCCTTGCCAGAGCGTCCAATTGCCTGGGTAGACGGTTCTTGGCGTTGCGGGCTGTCGTTACGCTTGCGATTGAACAGGACATGTACTTCTGGCAAAGTCCCTGCGCGAGACTTGTGAGGGTCGCATGAAAAGGTTCAGAGCTAGCCAAAATGACGGGATCCAAATCGTTGTAAGGAACGGAAACAGGTTTGAGAAAAGGCTAAACAAAAGTGTCTGCATTAACCACGCATAGAGCAGGACGCGAATCATCGTCGGCGCGGCCAGCATCCATTCGTAAACGTGTGACGCCAGCATTCCGGCGCATAACATCCCCGCAACAATTCCCAACCATCCAGCATCTGCGTAGAGCGGTCCCAACAACGTCGCAGGCTGGCCCGCACCAACAAAGTCGTTGCCCAAAATGTTCTTGAAGAATATGTCGGATTGCTCGTGGTGTCCGGGCAGCAGCGTTGCAAGTGGCCCGAAGCTCAGGGCGCCATATTGATACGGAATCTGATGGGGAATGACTGTGGTGATATCTCGAAATGTGGCCACCGGATACCGGACATACAAGTAAGCGTAGACGAGGGGTACAACTGGCCCCGGAATCCCGAGGCGCTCTTCGCCGAATTGCGCCCCGGTCAGCGACATGTCGCGCGTGTAACCAAACAGACTTATGCCGCAAAACAGCGCTATGCAGACGAGCGCCAGTTTCCCCGCCTTGAAGCGTTGCTTTCCATAGTGCCGCGCGACCAAAGTGGTCAACAGCGGCACGAACAAATAAGTGCGACCTCCCAGAGAGAGCAACAGGAGCGAACTAACGGCCACGCCCGCGTAACAGAGAAGCCTGACGCCCGTGCGCGGATGCCGGTGCCAGACGTATATCATCAGCATGGGTATCAGCGTCCACGCGGAGGTAAACAGCACAGCTTCGGCGGGACCATAACTTGTTATCTGGAGCCGCAGCTCGCCGGCATTCGCATCGAGGGCGGGAATGCTTCCCATCCCCGCCACAATGAAGATGTAAAAGACAACCATCAGAAAACCCAGCCCGGCCATGATCGGCAGAAACCCGCCGTCGGCCCAGGTAAATGCCACTGTACGAGCCGCACGATCGCTGCTCGATCCCGGCCGATGCAGCAAAACCCCCGCTACGTAGGCAGCCAGACCAAGCGCGGCAAAGCCCAGCACATACTTCGGGACGGGCTCGAAGAGTCCGTATGCAACGTCCGGGGGAACATCCACAAAATCGATCGTGCCTACAGCAAACCACGCAATGTATACGATTGGAAAAGCAGTCAGTGGAGAGAACAAATCCCGGGCGGCAGATTTGCGCATGATGGGCAAGAGCAGCCGGAACAAAAAGTAAACGAGCGGCAACAAAACGGCTAGCACCCCGGTCAAGACCGCCGCGCCATAGCTTCCCCGCATGACTGCGAAAAGCGCGAACCCAGCTGCAAGAGTCATCGCAACGAGAAGCCAATACGTCCGGTTCATGGGTGAGTCTCCTCGCCGGACAGCCTCGATAACTTCCGGTTCGGCCAGCGCGCGCGGAGCGCGTTCAGTGGTCTGGACTCCAGCACTCGTGCCCGCACTGCCTGAACCAGCATTTTTCCAGCATCGCTTGCATCGGTGCGTTGCCAGATAGCTTCCGAACAGACCCGCACCGCGGCGCTCAAGAAGACAAATAGCCCGCTTAGCAGCACGATCAGCGTCCGTCTGGGAAATGACCTGCGTTCGGGAACCTCTGCTGCGTCGAGAACCTTGACCACCGGAATTTCTTTGGCTTCCTGGATCTTGGTCAACTCGTATTGCTGGGTGAGGAGTTCAAACACCGTTTCCTGGATCTTGGTTTGACGGTAAAGGTCGGCCCAGCGCACGCCCAGCAACGGCAATTCGCGGATCGAAGGGAATTCGTTTCCAGTATTTGGCGGATCGGAATTCATTACCGCCGGGGCAGTGGCCCGGTGCGCGCCGTTGCCGCTAAGTTTGTCCAGTTGCTGTTGGAGTTCTCCGACGCGGGCTCGCAGGCTGCGCACTCGGACATTGTTGGCGGTGTAAATCTGTTCCAATCCTTCGAGTTCCGACTGACCTGCGATGAGTTCGCCTTGCAGGCGGGCTGCGGCCTCGACCATCGCTTTCCCCTGCACGGTGATGTCCAGCGCTCCGTTCTGGCTGGCAAATTGACTGAACTCTTCCGACGATTCATCGAGATTCTGCTTGACCGTCTTGAGGCGGTCCTCAATGAAGATGCGCTCGCGGCGCGCCGATGAAGTCGAGACGTCCGCAACCACGTGATCGAGCTCATCGACATAAGCCTGCGCGATTTGTGCTGCCCGGTGCGGGTCGCGATCGGTCACCGTGATGGTGATCACGCCGCTCTTGCGATCCTCGGCGATCTCGGTGTTCCTGGCCAATCGCTTGCGAGCGTCCACCCAATACTTACTCGAATACTCTTTACGCAGATCAAACTGGCTGACGATGCGGTCCTCTACCGTCCGGCCCCGGAGGATGTCGATGAATAGAACGCCGGAGTTCCTCATCCCGAGCAAGTCACCCGCCAGCGAATTCAACATCCCGCCGCCACCTTTGCCTGCCATCGCCGCGAACATCGCCAAACCTGAGCCCGAGTCGTTGTCCGGCGGCATGAGGCGGATGGTGGACTCGTAGCTCTTCGGCAACACCAAGGCAATCAGCGACGAGATCACCATGCCCCAAACCACGGATCGCGCGAGAAAGCGGCGACGGTCCCAGAGCAGCCACAGCCAATCCCAGACCTCACCGCCCGAAGCCTTGACCGGCGGCACTTCGACCAACGTGCTTCGGCCATTCTCTGGAGCCGGGATCGAGACCCCGTACGAGGGTTCCACAACCGCACTGTCTCTTGATGGTTTCATTCAGTCGTCACTACCTGAGAAGTTGCTCTCCGTTCGCAGGTCCCCGGATTTAGTTCTTAGTCCGCCAGTGTGGGTAGACAGTAAGCTGCAGGGATGCGGTCACATTTGCCTGACGCTCAGCCGACAGGATCGGGAACATCCATTGCTCATATTGGACGAATGCGGAAATCTGGAGTTCGCGCTTGAACGTTGTGCCGGCCCTTAGCGAGTAATCGGTCAGACGACCGCCTTGGAGGAACGCGCGATCTACTTCCTGATAACGATACCCGCACTGCAGTTTTGTGCGCGGAGTGAACCAATAGGTAGCCCAAGCCTGCCCGCCAAAGCCATCGCGGCCGATCCAGCTACCGATGAGATTGCCGTCGTTGGTGTAACCCGAGACGTAGCGCCGGTCAAAATATACAGACCCTGGCGGGACGGAAAACGGGTCTTTCATTCCCTCGAAGCGCAGTTCAAGCTTCGGAACCTTGGGGACCTGCGGCATATAGAGCCCGGGATTCAGCAGAGGACGGCTCGATCCAATGGGAGAAATCTCATCTCCGACCAGAGAATCGTTGTAGACAGTAAGCCACTTACGCAGGCCCGGAACCCGGTAGCTGATGTCGAATCCAGAAAAACGTTTGGCTGGATTCAGCACAGTGCTGGCGCGGTGCGAGTAGTAGCTCCGCAAGAACTCGCCCCACGTGAAAGGCAGACCTGGTCCGCCAAAGATAGCGGTGACTCCCATACCGAACTCAAGATTTGGAGTAGGTTTGAAGCTTATCTTGTTTCCATGAATGAACGGCTGCGGATGGAAACCGGGCCCAAGTAAGTTGGGATCATTGAAGTCAAAGTTCTGTCCAGAGAGTTGGCCGACAAAAAAGACAGATTGCGCCGGCCCCAACAAGCTTGAGAGCAGCGGGATATGGAATGGAACAACGTTCTGCACTTGAAACATCGTAAGGGGCCGGGCATTGTCGCTCGCCAGGAGCGGCCCGGATTCACCCGGCCCCCACCACTCGGATTGCCTGCCAAAAGAAAACTGCAGATCCTTAAACGTGAAAGCGACCGAGCTGTTCAGCAAGCGAAAGCGATCCAGCGCGGCTGTGCCATTCGAAATCGGCGTGGTGAAGTCCGCTTGGGCAATTGCTTCCTGCACACTGGACGAATACGCGGGAATACTGGGAGCGTGTTGATACTCGCCTTGAAAGGAAAAAGAGAACGGGCCCGCTTCGGCGTGCCCGGTCACGCCTGAGATCCCGCTGAAACCTTGGCCATAAGGTCGCCCAAAGTCGTCGATAAGAGTTTGCGCGAAGTGATATCCGTCAGCGAGCGGAGTGCCCGAGATATTCGTCCCTCTCACGTAAATCGAGTCGAAGCTTATGCCCGCATTCGCCGCCCCATCCAGCCGCCGTTCTTCCTCGGCGAACTCGCTGTCCAGTTCCGCGAGGAGTTTCACTGCCTGATCCGAACCAGAATCGCGAGTTGTCAAGTCATCGGCTGCGTTGCCCAGCCTGTAGCGCAGACTCTCGTTCGCTTCCTCCAGAAAACGAGCGCACTGCATGCGCGTCCAGGGCCGCAACCCCAGATAAGCGGTCTGGATGTAGCCCATGGCCGCAATGCGCTCGAACAGCGGATAGACCCAGCTATCCAGCGGCACGTATGACGAGCCCATGTTTTGCGGATTTCGCATTTTGTCTTCCCGCTCTGTTTTAGCAGCGGCCTGGTCCGCAACTCGATCCGGTTGAAATGTTTGCCCTTCCGAGGCGGCCAGCGGATCAGGTATGAGCGCGATGGCAGATGTAGCGTCCGGTAATCTTTCCGCATGATCTGGTGCCGTTGATTGAGCTGCGGTGCGCATCACACAGAGAAACAGGAGCAGAACTCGCAAGGGGAGAGTCTTTTGCAGCATGTTCCTGCACCGTAAGATCTGCCGACGATGGGAAAGCACGCGCGGTCAGAACCCGAGCCCGACGCTGACTGCAATTGCCACCGACGACAACAGTTGCGCCGCTTGCAGCGTGTTCTTCCAGGCCTGCGTGCCGCCCAGAGCTTTCTCGGGAACGAACACCATGTCTCCGGGCCGCAGCTCCGCGGTCAGCACGTCACCCGTGAACCAGCCTCCACTGCCGCTTCCGCCAATTACCGATCCGTCGGCGCGCACAACCACGATGGCCTTTTTGTTCGCCATGTTGTTGGGGCCGCCCCCCTGGCGCAAATACCAGCCCGCACTCTTCCCTGGGCGATAGGTGACGGCCGTTGGGTTGTACACCTGACCATTGACCATGACATAGTTAGGCGTCTTGGGGATAAACAACGTATCGCCAGCGCGGACCTCAATATCGGCCGAAGTGTTCGCCCACTTTCGAACATCTTTCGATATGCGGATGACCAGCCTGCCTTGCGGTGGCGAGTTCTCGAGTCGTTCCAGGGTTGCGTGCCATTGCTGAAGAGTAGCGTCCTTGCTCAGCTTATCCTCTGGGTCGCCGGTGTCAGGAATCAACTTGAACGAGACTTGTTGTTCCCGTACTTGTCGAATCAGATCCGCGCGGGTCTTCTCCGACAACTCACGAAGCTGGGTGCGCTCCAGGATCGCGCCGTAAGGATAGGCATCCGCTCGCAGACCTCCGGCTCGAGCCAGCACCGAACTCAGGCGCTCGCCTTCCTGAATGCCATATTCTCCGGGATGCATCACTTCTCCCTTGACTGCGATTACCGATCCAACGTCCGTCCAACCTGCGAGTTGGCGAATGGTAAGCACGTCGCCATCGTGCAAGCGCATATCGGTATCGGTTTCGCCGGCGAGGGCGCGGCCGATGGGAACGGTGAGGTGTTCTCCTATGACTCGGGAACCACCTTCAACTGTGTAGCGAGTCAGGTCGGCGGCTTCCGTAAAAGCTCCCCGCTTCAATCCGCCTGCCAGGCGTACTAATTCGACGGCTGACATGTCTTCGCCCAGAGGATATTTTCCGGGCCGGGCGACTTCGCCTTCGATTTTGACGGAAGCGGGATCAGACCGGGACAGGTTGCGATGGATAAAAATCCGATCTTTCGGGTCCAAGGGCACGTTGTCGGCGGCTTCGCCGGCCAAGGCCTTCTGCAGATTGACGCTGAGTACCTTCAGTTTTCCGTCCGCAGTCTGGCGGAAGATTTGCGCGTCGTTCAGCAGCGCATCCGGTGTAACTCCGCCTGCCAGATAAACGGCATCACGGATGTGGGTTTCTCCATTGGTGACATGCTCGCCAGGATCGCGTACTTCACCGCTCACCGTGATGACGGGAGGATCTTCAAAATCGTAACGCCCGAAAATGCGAACCGTATCGAAGGCTTTGAGTGGAAGGTTCTGCTCTTTTCCCGAAAGCGCATCGGCAAGATTGAACGCGATCACCATCGGGGTGTAGTCAGGCGGATTCAGACGGATGATCTCAGCGTGGCGCTGCGAAGGCTCAGGCAGCAGATCGTTGAATGACTTAATGAGATCTGCAACCCGCATCCCTTCCCGGTAGGCGTATTTGCCGGGGTGAAATACATGGCCATCGAGGTAAACAGTCTTTTCGCTGTAGGCCAGGATGGGTGAGATGCGAATCTGGTCGCCATCCTGGATTTTGAAATCCTCCAGGGCCTGAGTCACGGTCTCCTGATTGCTGTTTTCCGGCACGTCGAGCTTCAACATCGTTCTGCTTTCGTGGGCCACGACGCGTTCCACTTCAACGTGCCGGAGAGTACCGGTGTTCAGCACCCCGCCGGCCAATTCCAAAGCTTCGGCGAGGTCGACTTCATGTCTGAGTTCGTAAATCGCGGGGCGGCGGACCATACCTTCCACGGTTACTTCAGCGCCCAGCGGTGGAACCAGGATGGTGTCACCGGCTTGCAGCCTTTGCAGACCCGCACGAACCCCGTGCAGAAGCAAATCGTAGACATCGATTTCATCGAGCATCTGGTCTCCGCGGAAGTGGTGAAGAAGCCGTAGCGAACCTCGGGACGTAGGTCCGCCCGCCAGATAAAGAGCATTGAGCGCGGTGGACAGCGAACTTACGTCGTAGGCGCCGGGCCGCTGCACGTCTCCTACGATGTACACGCGCACGGTGCGCAGACGAGCCAGGGAAACATCCGCCTGCACATCGCGAAACTCGGTTCGCAGCACGGTCTGCACAAGCTGTTGAACATCTCCGAGCGTGCGGCCGGTCACCGGGATGGCGCCGGCTTCCGGTAGAGTCACTCGTCCTTCACGATCCACGACACGCTGCAGACGCTGGGAAACACCTCCCCACAGCTCAATGCTCAGACCGTCCCCGGGACCCAGCACGTAGTCCGGACCGACCGGCAAATCCATGGGCAGTTCGTCGAAGTTGCCGGTACCGTTCTGAAAAACGTCTTCGCCAAAGCGAGCCACAACCGGCGCACGCTTGGAAACTTGTGCGTACAGGTCGTAGAGCGAAGGCACATCCGCGTATGGATTTACACGATGGCGAATCACGGGATGGTCATCGACAGGCTGGACGGACGACGAAACCCTGGCGTCGGCCTGGGGCATTTTCGAGTTCCGACTGGGCCAACGATCGGGCATGGAAAGAGAGGACACCGAAGTTGCATCCTGGCGGGACAGCCCGGTGTCTGGTGAATAGGAGCGTAGTGAAGAAGCCGCACTTCCGGAGCGTGCGGCACCTTCTGGAAGTAAACCGTCGGGCTCAAGGCTCCGTCCGGACCCGCGAGCATCGTTCATGCTAGCACTGAGTAAGCCGGGCAAATCTTCAGGAGCGACGCGAGTCAGTGCGCTGCCGCCCTGGGACAACGGCAGGTCATAAGAGTCTTGATCTCGCGGCTGCATCCCCGCTAAGTCCTGCCGCCGCTGGTCGTCCGCAGGACGGGATGAAGGACCGGGAGATCCTCCAGGAGGCTGGGCATTGTAAGGTCGCACATTGGGTTGCGAAACGGTCCCGGAGTTCTCTTCCGAAGGAAAGTTGGACGAGGGCATGCTTCTCTGGCGCTGGGAAAGCTCCTCATGCTGTGACCAATACTTTTCTTCCTGACTCTGCGGTACCTTCTCGGTTTCAACGGGACTAGCGGACTTCTCAGGGTTGTTGATGCGTTCGACGGCTAGCTCATCCTGCTCTTGGCGAGTCGGCTTGGCGCGCACATACTCGCGTCTTACGATTTCCTGCGTTGCCAAGATGCGGATGTTGTCGTCTTCGCGCAGCAACCGGAACAGCGCATCGTCAGTGAGATCCTCAGGGTCGAGCAACCTTCCCTGCTCATAGGCCTTACGAACGAGAAGTTTTTTCACCTGCAGCAGCAACCCAGGCTCGTGCTGCAAAATGTCGGTCAGGGTGGCGGCCGAGAAGGAAACTCTCGATTCCACTTCCGACTCCTGATCCTTCCGCGGCTGTGCCTGAATCGGCGCCTGAGTCTGTGCCCGCCCTGTGCCCGCAAGCAACAGAAAACCAAGCGCGCAACTTAGCGTTTGTTTGCGCCAGCAGCGGGGATAATATTTTGGGTGTCGCATGATGAATTGAATCCAGTCCGGCCGTGAGCTGACCGCAAGGCATCAGCACTTCGCGGGTCTCTATACCTTCTCGGTCTTAACCAGCGGTTCTAAGTCTGCTTCGTCCACTTCTACTGATACTGAGCGCATGATCAGGTCTGCTGAAACGATGATCCGCAGCCGGTCCTTCTTCCGCACGACGATGCCCTCCACTCCGCGCAAGGGCCCGCTGTGCACGCGAACGCGGCGGCCCAGCTTCAGATAAGGATGAGGCTCCAGATAAGGCGCCCGGCAGAGCCGGTCCCGCAACGTTTCGACTTCCGCTTCCGGCAGGGCGACAGGCTGGCCGTTGAAACTTACCAGGTGCACGGCACCGGGCAGTTGCAGCACGCAGAGCTTGTCTTTGAGCGCAATCTGCACGAAGACATAGCCGGGAAATAACGCCAGGTCCAGCTCTTTGCGCCGGTCCTTCCAGCGGCGAACGGAGGGGTACAGAGGCAAGAAACACGAAATCCCGCGATGCTCGATCTGGTCAGCCACGCGTTTTTCACGCCGCGAAGAGGTGTGGAGCGCATACCACTTCACGCTGCCGGCATCTGCCAACGGCGCCGGTGAAACTCCCATCATCGCTGTTGTTTGGGTGCTCATTTTTCGTGGGTCGCGGATACAGCTTCGCCCCCTCACTTACATTCGGTTGGTGAGCTAAGCCCTTATTTCTCAGTTCGTTCAATGCAAGTTGCAGTGAACGACAGTCCTTCCACCGCGCTCAACCTCGAGGGAGTGAAAACGGCGGCCTCGAACTTCGCCCGGCGGCCGCCTAATTCGGAATAACTCCGACCAGAGATGGCCGCTCCCGCAGCGCGTTCAGAATTCCTACCTCGGAACTCTCCAGCGGTTTGGTCCGAATATCGACGATCGCCCAATAAAAGACTCCGCGGTTCTGTTCAGGAGCGAGCGCCACAATTCGCATTTGCGGATATCGCCCGAGCAAGAAACAGCACTGTCCGAGACGCTGCTCCTGACCATCGAGAGCGACGATGAGGACGTCGGGTTGAACCTGCTCCACCACTTCGGCTAAGTCCGATTCATTCCGGACTTCGCCCACAACCTCGATATCCGGTTGATCGGCGATGGTTGCCATCACCAGCTCCCTGATCAAGCGGGGTCGATTCGCGACCAGCACACGGACTCGCTTCACGTAAATCCCCCAGACTGTGCAAGTATTCGTTCTTGTTCACGGGCCCGCAAGGCTCAAAAAAAGCTTCAGGGAAGAGTGGAACTATCGTGAAGATGGGGAGTACGAAAGTATTGAAGAGGAGTACCAGCCGGTATCAAGAAAGTACCAAGGCCGCGGGTTTTCAGCGTCTCTCTTTTTTGGCTTCCCCAGGACGCCGTTTGTGGATCGCGCGAGTGACTTTTTGTGCGAGAGGAAGATTTCGCCACAAGCGACTTGTATAGTGACCCTATGAAACTTCCCTACCTTGCTGCATTTCTCCTCTGTCTGGCGACCGCGATTGCGGCGCAGACGGCGCCAGAAGCGGCTCGCGAGTACACCACCGCACATCGGACGGAACTGGTGCAGCAGTTTAGCGAATTGCTCTCGATACCGAACGTTGCCGCCGATCCGCCAAACCTGAAGCGCAATGCGGACGTGCTCCTCGAAAAGCTCCGAAAACGCGGTATCGATTCCCGGCTGCTCTCTCTCCCCGGAGCGCCTTCGGTGGTCTTCGGGCAGATCGATGTGCCCGGTGCTCAACATACGATTTTCTTCTATGCGCACTACGACGGTCAGCCGGTCACTCCGCCGGAATGGGATGGCGGGTCGCCCTTCACGCCGACAGTGCGGGATGTAAACGGCGAGCAGCGTATCTATGCCCGATCGGCCGGCGACGATAAGGCCGCTATCTTCGCGCAGCTAACGGCGCTCGATGCGTTAAAGGCGGCTGGGATCCCGTTGCGGGCAAACCTTCGTTTCGTGTGGGAGGGTGAGGAGGAAGCGGGATCGCCGCATCTGGAGCAGATCCTCAATGCCAATCGCGATCTGGTCCATGGCGATGTTTGGCTGGTGTGTGACGGGCCGGTCGATCAGAGCGGGCAACAGACGGTGGTCTTTGGAGCACGAGGCGACGCCCATTTGGAGATCACGGTTTATGGGCCGCACCACGGGTTGCACAGCGGCCACTATGGAAACTGGGCGCCGAACCCGGCGATGATGTTGGCGCAGTTGCTCGCCGGCATGAAAGATGACGACGGCCGCGTCCTGGTGCCGCATTTCTATGACGGAATTGAGCCGCTCTCTGTGGTTGAAAAAGAAGCGCTGGCCCGTGCGCCGGTGAACGACCGGATGCTGATGAATGCCTTTTGGCTGGGACACGTCGACGGCGCAGGTACACATCTGCTTGAGCTGATCAACCAGCCTTCGCTGAACATCAACGGGGTTTCATCGGGGCAAACCAGAACCCGAGCCGCCAATGTCATTCCGCCCATGGCGACCGCCGATTTGGACCTCCGCATGGTGGTCGGCGTCGACTGGCGCGCGCAGCTGCAACGCGTCATAGACTACATTCAGTCTCGGGGCTACTTCATCGTGGACCGCGACCCCACGCAGCAAATTCTTCTGGAGCATCCACGAGTTGCGATGGTTGTGCGCGATGAGGCGGGCTACAACGCTGTGCGCACGCCGATGGATCTGCCCATTGCGCAGGAGGTGATTGCAGCCGTGAAGAGCGCGCGCAAAGATGCGGTGCTGCTGCCCACCATGGGAGGGAGCGTACCGCTGGGAGCGATGGAACGCGCCGCGCACACTCGCACCATCACGGTACCCATCGCCAACTACGATGACAATCAGCATGCCGCCAATGAGAACCTGCGTTTGCAGAATCTGTGGGACGGGGTGGAAACCATGGCTGCGCTACTCGATATGAAGTAGCAGAGAACTGCACGCTACCCCGGCAGAATTTCGAATCGTTCGTGCAGTCAGCTTAAGTGATGACTTACAGTCTTTCCCGCCCCTATCCTTCGGCATTCGTTGACAGAGCCCGTTCTATTTCAAATTCGATCCGGTTACGCCCCTGACGCTTAGCGGCGTACAGAGCGGCGTCTGCGCGAGCCACTAGGTCACTGAAATCGGGAGATGCGGTTGCGCGGATGCCAGCAATACCGAAGCTGGCGGTCGCACCGAAAGTGCGATGACCGACAGTGAACTCCTGGGCCGCAAGTTGCTTGCGGATGCGCTCAATTGGAATCGTGGCATTTTCCTTTTCCACATATGTGATGACCGCCAGAAATTCTTCGCCTCCAAGGCGTCCGCAAATGTCTGAGCTGCGAGTGTTGGACTTGAGAAGCTCGGCAAAGCTCTTGAGCACGATATCTCCGGCATCATGCCCGTAGGTGTCATTGATGCTCTTGAAGTGATCCAGATCGGCCATGACCGCCCAGATGGGGAAATCGTGACGCACCGCCGCGCGGAGTTGGCGGCTTGCCCATAAATCGATCGCGCGGCGATTAGGCAGGCCGGTGAGCGAATCGGTCAGGGCCATTTCTTCCAGTTGTCGATTCTTGTCCTGGATTTCGCGGTGGAGATCGACGATGCGGCGGCCGACTCTTACGCGGGCCTGCAGTTCCCCAGGATGGAAGGGTTTAGTCAGGTAGTCATCGGCTCCGGCGGCCAGGCCTTCAATGACTTCCTCTTTATCGGTGTTGCCGGTAAGGAGGATGACATAAGCGTAGAACTCCTTATGGTCTCGGCGGATACGCTGGCACAGTTCAATGCCGCTGATGTCGGGCATGCTCCAGTCGGTGATTACAAGCGCAGGCTGGTGTTCGATAAACAGATCCATGGCCTGCTGGCCACTCTTCGCGAAGAGAACTGTGTACTGTTCCTGCGAAAGCGATTGCTCCACCAGTTTGCGATATATCGGCGAATCATCCGCTACCAGAATCTTCATATCGCGAGGGAAGGGGTCCATTGTTTAGCCTCGATTTTTCTTCCATCCTTGAACAAGCGTCTTAAGGGAAACCTATCACGAGAAGCCACTCTCCGTTATTCGCTCGCGTGAGACCCTGCCAGACGCCGACTTGCTCACGACTCCGCTTGGCTAGGGTGCGGGCCAGAACATCTTCTCCGCGGCCTTCACGTTTTGGGTTTCGACCTATGCCTCCGTGCGCACACCGAATCCAACTCCCGTTACAAAATCCGAACAAGGCCAACGAAATGACTTAGGTAATTAGCAGTTACTAACATGTTGTGCCACGCTGGCACTAACTGCTGCTGCAGTTAGTAGGTTGTCGATGTTCAGCAAATCGCCGCAGCCCGTCACGGGCACAATCTTAGTCGCGGACGACCAAGTCGCCAACCGCGAACTGTTAGAGGAATTGCTCACCGCAGAGGGATTCAAGGTGGCGAGCGTTTCAAACGGCACAGCCGTCCTGGAGCAGTTGTCTATCGTTCCAATCGACCTGGTGCTGCTTGACGTCATGATGCCCCATCTTAACGGCTTTCAGACCTGCGAGAAAATCAAAACCAATCCGGAAACTTACTTGATACCCGTGATTCTGATTACGTCACTCTCCGACAAACAGGATCGCATCGAAGGTATCAAGGCCGGGGCCGACGACTTCCTGACTCGGCCTGTGGACCGTACGGAATTGCTCGCCCGTGTGCGCTCTCTCCTCAAACTTAAGCTCCGTACCGACGAGCTTGAGCGCGCGGAATCGGTCCTGTTCACCCTTGCCCGGAGCATCGAAGGGAAGGATCCCTACACCCACGGTCATTGCGAGCGTTTGGCGGAGTACTCAGCTTCCTTGGGAGAACATCTCAAACTTCCAGAAGACCAGGTTACTGCTCTGCGGCGTGCCGGCGTGGTTCATGACATCGGAAAGATTGCGATACCCGATGCGATTATCTTGAAGCCGACCAGTCTTTCTCCGGACGAATGGAAACTCATGCGGGAGCATCCTGTCGTGGGGGAGCGTATCTGCGCGCCGTTGAAGTCCTTTCGCTCTGTGCTGCCAATCATTCGCCACCACCACGAAAAGTTTGACGGCTCCGGATATCCGGATGGACTTAAAGGAGAAGCCATACCGATTACAGCCAGAGTGCTGCAGATCGTGGATGTGTACGATGCGCTTACAACAATAAGGCCTTATAAGCCCGCCTTCTCGATCACTGACGCATTGCAAACCATGAAGATGGAAGTAGCCAAGGGATGGTGGGACCCGCACATCTTCAATCTCTTCGAACAGTTTGTCAGGAGCGGCACGGCTGATTTCTTATCGCGCGGTGCCTCAGCAGGAGCGAAAAGCTAGAGGCAGCAACTCTTTTCGGCAGCTGGGACTAGTCATGAATATGCGAGCCCGCCCCATTACCGAAACCTGGAAGGAAGCTGTCAGTGCTGCTGCGGCCGAAACATGCGTGTGGCGCGCGATTACATTTGCGCAGCGCACTGTTCTCATCGTCTTGCTGGTGCTCGCCGGAATGGTCGGCCGTAGTTTCGCCGCTCCGCAAGGAGACCCAGCGAATGGCGAACCCCTTAAGCAGTTGAGCTTGGCGGAACTCGGCACTGTAGAAGTAACGACCGCGTCCAAAGAGCCGGAGGAAGTTTGGAAAACGCCCGCCGCAGTCTTCGTGATCACCCAGGACGATATTCGCCGGTCTGGCGCCACTAGTATTCCGGAAGTCCTGCGGTTGGCGCCGGGAGTTGAAGTGGCGCAAGTCGACTCCGATCACTGGTCGATCGGCATTCGAGGATTTGGAGCCGTATTAGCCAGCAAGCTGCTTGTCCTGATCGACGGACGGAGCGTCTACACGCCACTATTCGCTGGAGTTTATTGGCAGGCTCAGGCCACTCCACTCGAAGACATTGAACGCATTGAGGTGATTCGAGGACCCGGCGGCACTATCTGGGGAGCCAACGCCGTCGATGGAGTTATCAATATCATCACTAAGAGCGCGAAAGATACCCACGGGGCGCTGGCGTCGCTGGGCGGGGGCAACGTTGATCAGGGCACCAGCGGCTTTCGCTACGGGGATTCGACCGGTCGGGGGTTCAACTACCGCGTCTACGGGATGGGCTTCGACCGTGGCGCCGAATTTCATCCGGCAGGCACAAACTTCGACGAGTGGCGAATGGGCCAGGGTGGTTTTCGCACAGACTGGGACCGGAACGCCCGCGACACCTTCACGTTTCAAGGTGACATCTACAGTGAGGGTGCCGGCCAAGCAACCACGTACGCATTGTATTCGTCTCCCTCTCAAGTCAACGCCTACGGCACAGCAGACTTGACAGGAGGGAATCTGCTTGGCAGGTGGAAGCGCGTTTTGAACCAGGGATCAGACTTCCAGCTTCAGGCCTATTTCGACCGCACGAACCATTTCGAGCCCGAATTCGGAGAGACCCGGGACACTTTTGACGTCGACTTCCTCGATCATTTGACCCTGCCGGGGCAGCAAAACTTTCTCTGGGGACTCGGGGCACGCGTGAGCCCGTCGAATCTCGTACAACTCGTCCCCTCGATCGACTTCCTGCCGCAACATCAGACGGACTTGATCTACAGCGGTTTTGTGCAAGATGAAATTGCTTTTTTCAATCACCGGCTCTCTGTAACCGTGGGAACAAAACTCGAACATAACAACTACACTGGTTTCGAGGTGCAACCGAGCGGGCGTCTTCTGTGGAACCGCACCCCACGAGAATCCTTGTGGGGTTCTGTCACTCGGGCGGTTCGGACCCCGTCGCGTCTCGACACGGATGTTGAACTCACAGACTATGCGGGCACAAGCTCGGGCCTTCCCGTATATCTGCGAGTCAACGGCAACCCAAAGTTCCAATCAGAGGAATTGATCGCCTACGAAACCGGCTATCGAAGGCTGGTGACGCCACACTGTTATGTGGAGGTGGCTCTGTTTTACAACGACTACAACGATATTTACAGCTTTCAGGTGGGCGCTCCATTCCTTGAGGCGCCGCCTTCGCCAGCGCATGCGGTGATTCCACTGCTTACGAGCAACGGAATCCAAGGCAACACCAAGGGATTCGAAGTGTCGCCGGATTGGAAGCCGGTGAAAGGGTGGGAACTGAGAGCGTCTTATTCCTACCTGGACATGGAGTTGGAAAACAAGGCAAGCAGCAATGATCCAACCAGCGTTGCCGGATATAACGGATCAAGCCCGCGCCACCAGGTCGTGATTCAGTCCTTTATAGATCTGCCAAGAAAACTGGAGTTTGACCAGACTTATCGTTACGTCAGCGACCTGCCCGCCCAAACGGTTGCGAGCTATCAGACGATGGACACGAGGTTCGGCTGGCATATCACTCCAGCACTGGAGCTATCGGTCGGCGGTCAAAATCTCTTGCAACCGCATTTCGCCCAGTACGGAGGCGATCCCGGTGGGCCGGTTGAAATCAAGAGGAGTGCCTATGCGAAGCTCGTCTGGCGATTCGGTGAAAAGTGACGCTCGTTGAGATCTTGTGGTTCAAAATCCACGACCGGAGAAAGCGAGGCGCAATTAGCAGGTCATGCGACCTTGAGTTTCGTCGGTCGCGCAATAAATCCTCCTGCCTCGGAGCGCGGAATGCGGGGCGAGGTGGCGAAGAAACCCTCATGAAGCACGAAAGTCACAAGGCTGCTGTCGCCCCAGAGTATGGCGGGTTGGCGCATGATCGCGGCGCCTGGCTGCAATGCGCAATGGCGGCTCTTGTGTACCTGCTCTTCGCTGGTTCAAGCGCCCTCGGACAACAAAAGCCGAGTGAATATCAAGTCGAAGCTGCTTACCTCTACAACTTTGGACGCTTTGTCGAATGGCCCGCGAAAGGCTCGAGCCCTCAGAACAGCTCCTTTACCATCTGCGTGCTCGGCGACGATCCATTTGGGCAAGCCCTGGATGCGACCCTCGCAGGCGAAACGATTGGAAACCAGAAAGTGACCGCACGGCGAATCTCGAGTCCGCAGATGGCGGCCGACTGCCAGATCCTGTTCGTAAGTTCATCGGAAGCTAGCCGGCTCAACAAAATCATCGAGGCACTGGATAACAACGCCGTCCTGACTGTCAGTGATATTCCGCAGTTCTCGCAGCGTCAAGGCATGATCCAGTTTGTCTTGGAAGAGAATCGAATCCGTTTCGAGGTCAACCTGACCGCAACCCAGCGCGCGGGCCTGACCCTCAGCTCCGAGCTGCTAAAGGTAGCGACCGCCGTAAGAAAAAACCCTCAGGCGGGAGACTGACATCACTATGCCTAGAACTCAGGACAATTCGATCTCCAGAAAACTCACCTTGATGAACGTTGTGGTGAGCGCAGTGGCATTGCTCCTGGCAAGTGGTAGCTTTTGCGCCTATGACCTGTACAGCTTTCGCGTGGCCCTGGTACGCAATGTCTCCATTCAAGCGCAGATCATTGGGGACAATACCATTTCTGCGCTTGTGTTCAACGATCCGCAATCAGCTGAGAAGACGCTGTCGGCATTGCGTGCCAACCCCAACCTTATTTATGCCCAGATTTACACGCGTGACGGCCAGCCTTTTGCAGGATACTGGCGTGATCGAGCTGGCGAGACCAGGGCCCTCCCCGTTATTCCGGCCGGCCAAACTCAGAGCTATTGGTTTAAAGATGGGCATCTGGGAATGGCGCGTGCGATCGTTTTCCAGGGCAAACCAACAGGAACTGTGTATATCCGCTCGGACTTAGGAGCGATGAACGACCGGCTGAGGAGCTACGCTCTGATCGTCGTTGCTGTATTGCTTGTCTCCCTGCTCGTCGCCCTGGTTGTCGGCCTCTTGATAAACCGTTTCATGGGCTCGCTCTATTCCAAGCTCGAAACCGGCAATCGTTTCATGGATCTATCACTGGATCTGTTTTGCGTAGCCGGGTTCGACGGATTCTTCAAGAACTTGAATCCCTCATTCGAAAAGACACTGGGCTTCACCACGAAAGAACTTATGGCGAAGCCTTACCTGCAGTTCATACATCCGGACGATCGCCCGGCGACAGTCGTAGAAAAGGACGGGTTGGCGGAAGGAAAAATCACCTTGGCATTTGAAAATCGTTACCGGTGTAAAAACGGTTCTTACAAGTGGCTGTTGTGGAACGCGGTCTCCGTATCTGAGCAAGAAGCCATCTATGCCGTAGCCCGCGACATTACAGAACGCAAGCGCGTTGAAGCATTGCTCCGGGACAGCGACGAGCGGCACCGCAAGTTGTTTGAAAACAATCCGCACCCCACCTGGGTCTTCGACCGGGAGACGCTGCGCTTTCTTGCAGTAAACGTCGCCGCAGTCCGCAAGTATGGCTATACCAGGGAGGAATTCCTGGCCAGGACCCTCAAAGACATTCGCCCGCCAGAGGATATTCCCGCCCTGCTCGAAACTGTGAAAGCTCTCGGAGACGGAAATGAGAGCAGCGGAGCGTGGCGGCATCGACTGAAGGACGGAACCATCATCGACACAGAGAACACCTCATATGCTCTAACCTTTTTGGGAAGACCCGCGCGAGTAGTTGTAGCGGTCGACATTACGCAGAGAAAGCGGGACGAAGCGGAAAAGCGCGAATACATGGATAGCCTGGCTGTTACCAATGCGGAGCTTGGACTTCGCAACCGCGAGGTGGAGCGCGCTACCCAGATGAAGAGCAAGTTTCTCGCCAGCATGAGCCACGAACTGCGAACCCCACTGAATGCGATCGTGGGTTTCTCGGATCTGCTGGCCGAAGGAACTTCGGGCGCGCTGAACCCCAAGCAGAGGCGATTCGTGGATCACATCAAACAAGGCTCAGCTCATCTGTTGCAGTTGATCAATGACATTCTGGATCTCTCCAAGATCGAGGCGGGGCAACTGGAGTTGCATAGCGAGGAGTTTTTCGTGAAGGACGCCCTGCCGGAAGTACTCTCCACCATTGATCCTCTGGCCATGGCCAAGAACATCCGGGTGAAACAGAAGCTGGAGAGCAAGTCTCTGGTAAAGGCAGATCGCGTGCGCTTTAAACAGATCCTGTACAACCTGCTCAGCAACGCGGTCAAGTTCACACCCAAAGGCGGCCAGATCAGCATCGAGTGCGTCGACGATTGGGACTTCGTTCGCGTGTCCGTAACTGATACCGGGATCGGCATCCGGCCTGAAGATCAAAAGTTAGTGTTCGAAGAGTTCCGGCAAGTCGAGGGGGATGCTGCCGAAACTCAGCAGGGCACAGGGCTGGGCCTTGCCATCACTAAGCGCCTGGTCGAGCAACAGGGGGGCCGGATTTCGGTGGAAAGCGAGTTGGGAAGAGGCAGCCGGTTTACCTTTACTCTTATAGCCGTCGAGCCCTCATCCGAGGCTCGCCCCATCGAAGAAGCAGCAAAATCGCAGCTGACAGGGGTTTCAGGACGCCTCACGCCGCTAGTGCTGATCGTTGATGACGAAGTGCCGGCCCGTGAGCTTTTAGCCAGCTACCTCGAACCCGAATACCGTGTGGCGATGGCCGAGTCAGGGGTGGAAGCTGTTGAAGAAGCTCAGCGATTGCGGCCCGACGCCATCACCCTCGATGTGATGATGCCCGGCAGCGATGGTTTCGAGACCCTCGTCGCACTCCGGAAGAATCCCGCAACGGCTGACATCCCGGTAATCATCCTCTCGATCGTGGATCAAAAGCAGGTGGGTTTCGCTTTGGGTGCGGCCGACTATCTCATCAAACCCGTTCGCAAACCCACATTGCTGGAAGCGATTCACAGGCATGTGCCGGTTCCTTCCGACGAGGATTCATCCATTTTGCTGGTGGACGACGATCCTCGAGCTTTGGACCTGCTGCAGGAGGCCTTGCGCTCGGCCGGATATGAGGTTCAATGTGTGCGCAGCGGTGCCCGCGCCTTGGAGGTGCTGGCTAACAAAGTCGTGGGCGCAATCCTGCTCGATCTGCTGATGCCTGGGATGGACGGCTTTCAAGTCATTCGCCATGTCCGGCAGGAGCCGGCCTTGAAGGATCTGCCGATTCTCGTCATGACCGCCAAGAGTCTGAGCCGGGAGGAAATTGCTCTTTTAAACCGGGAGACACAAGGGCTCCTGCAAAAGGATGGCTCCTGGAAACAACAACTCATCGCTGAGGTTGGCAGGGTAACCCGGGGCCAGAAGCGGGCAAAATCAGCGGGGCAATCATGATCCGAATTCTCGTTGCCGAAGACAACGCCGTGAACCGTGAACTGCTTCGCGAGTTGCTGGAAGCACGTGGGTACACAGTCTTGGAAGCGTGCGACGGTCAGCAGGCGCTTCACATGATCGAACAGGCCCAACCAGAACTGCTGCTGCTGGATATCGGCATGCCGGTACTGGACGGATTCGCGGTCATCCGCAAAATTCGCGAGAACCCTCGCCTGGCGCCTCTGCCCGTGGTGGCAGTCACGGCATATGCCATGCGAGGGGATCGGGAAAAAATCCTCGCGTCAGGGTTTGATGGATACTTGTCGAAGCCGCTCAACCCATCCTCCCTCACTGAGGAGCTTGAACGCCTGCTAACTAAGAGCACTCAGTCCGTCGACCAAGATCAGGGCCATGGGGGACAACCTGAGAGGAAACCCCGGTCCACGAGTGCAAGTGGCAGCGGCGCCTAGAATCACCGCATAACCCCTCAGGTTCGATCAGGTCATCGACGTCTCCGATGCCGGTCGTGCCTTAGCCTTCGCGATCATCGAGAACGCCGCAAGGCACCATCGTCCAATAGATGCTTCACCCCACTTGTGGCTTAATAGCAACTGATGTTAAGAAGGGAGGGGTAAAATGCCGGTTTCGTTCGAGAAGGACATCCGGCGGCTGTTCAGGCAGATTGATATCGAGCACATAAACAAACATAACGTTCTGCTCGACAACTACACATACATGTCGGATCCTTCAAACGATCACGGCAACGCTCAAGCTGCCGAGGGCAGCTCGACACAACAATCTATGCCTCCGGGTGGCCCTTACTGGAGCGCTCAGCAGTTGGATCTTTATAAGCAGTGGAGAAGCGATGGATACCGGCCATAATCTGGGCTGAATGATTCTGATTTCAGGGAGGAAATCGCATCACAAATCGCTTTTCTATCCTCCAAGGGTTGCGGCCTTTTCAATGGTCGGAGGTATCGAAGAACCTCCTTGCCGGACTTACGCTTGCGGCCTTGAACATTCCGCAATCGCTTGGCTACACCAAAATTGCCGGCACTCCGGTCATCACCGGTCTCTACACGCTTCTGTTTCCCCTCGTTGCGTTCTCCATCTTTGGTTCTTCGCGTTACCTGGTGGTGGCTGCTGACTCTGCTACTGCGGCCATACTTGCGAGCAGCCTCACCGGTTTGGCTCCGATCGCCAGCCCCAGATACGTCGCGCTGGCGGGCTTAGTGGCCCTGTTGACCGGTCTCTTCCTTCTCCTCGCTCGCCTGCTCAAGCTTGGCTTTTTTGCAGATTTCCTCTCTCGGACGGTTCTCCTGGGCTTTCTGGTTGGCGTCGGCTTTCAAGTCGGGATCGCCGTGCTGGGTGAAATGCTGGGCATCAACGTCCATAGCCGCCGCACTCCCGGCCAGATCCTCGAAATACTGCGATCGCTGCCACACGCTCATCTCCCGACGATGGCGATTTCATTGGCAGTTGTAGCTGCTATTCTGCTCTCCCATCGCGTCGCCCCCAAGTTTCCCGGCACTCTCATTGCGGTTGCCGGCACAGTCGCGGCGAGCGCCATGTTTCATTGGGCACAGCGGGGTGTCGCCATTCTCGGTCCGGTGCCCGGAGGCTTACCCCACTTGGGTTTGCCCAATCTGAGTTGGAGAGACGTGGAAACGCTTCTTCCCGTTGCCGGCTCTTGTGTGGTCATGATCGTCGCGCAGAGCGCAGCAACGTCGCGCGCATACGCTACTCGCCACCATGAGGAACTCGACGAAAATGCCGACCTTGTCGGCCTTTCTGCCGCCAACGCCGCGGCGGCTTTCAGCGGTACCTTTGTTGTGAACGGAAGCCCCACCCAGACCGCCATGGTCGAAAGTTCGGGCGGCACAAACCAGCTCGCCCACCTCGCCACAGCTGGCATCGTTGTTCTGGTCCTTCTTTTCCTTACCGGTCCGCTTCAGTTTCTTCCTAATTGTGTACTTGGCGCGGTCGTGTTCACGATCGCGATGCGTCTCATCGATCTGCGTGCTCTCCGCGCCATCCGCCGCGAAAGCCCCGGTGAATTCACGCTGGCAGTCATAACCGCGGCGGTTGTTGTTTTCGTTGGGGTAGAGCAGGGCATTCTCCTTGCGATGTGCTTGTCGCTGCTCCGCATCGTCCACCACAGCTACCGCCCGCACACTGCCGTGCTTGAACAGACTCGTGAAGGACTCTGGCACCTGGATCCGGTCGTTCCCGGGGCGGTTACCGAGCCCGGCCTGGTTCTCTATAGGTTCGGGGCACCGCTCTACTACGCCAACGCCAATCGTTTCTCGGAGGAAACGCGGATGCTGGCCAACTCGGCGCCTTCACCGTTGCACTGGTTGATCGTGGATGCTGGGGCCATCACCAACGTGGACTTCACCGCCGCTCGTGTTGTGTGCGAACTTCAGAACGACCTTTCCGCTCAGGGTACGGGTCTGGTTCTTGCTCACGTACAGTCGGACCTAAAGCCTGATCTTGACCGTCACCACCTGACCGAAGTCATTGGTCCTGACCGCATCTTTGATAGCCTGCACGAAGCCCTCGCCGCGCTTCGTGGCACTGTGCCCTGTTGATGTCCTGAATCGGTTTTAACCACGGTGTACAATCCCGCAGAAGTTCCAACTACCTCCGTGACTCCGAAAGGGAAGTGAGGACTTTCCATGCTCAGGACTCGCCTGCAGCAACCACCTCGCATTCTTTGGCTGCTCATCCTCGCGATAACTCTGTTTCTGCTGGCGGTGTGCCGGGATACTGTCCCGGCCCGCGCTGGACAACAAAGCACGATTGCGTCCGAAACCATCGTGTTGCCAAATCTCCGGCAGCCGGTTGAGATTCTGATCGACCACTGGGGCGTGCCGCATATCTATGCGAAGAACGAGGCTGATCTGTTTTTTGCTCAGGGCTTCAACGCAGCCCGCGATCGGCTTTTCCAAATCGATTTGTGGCGCCGGCGGGGTCTGGGGCAATTATCAGAGGTGTTTGGGCCGGCCTTCGTCGAGCAGGACGAAGCCACCCGCTTGTTTCTCTACCGCGGAGACATGGATAAGGAATGGGCCGTATATGGTCCCGATGCCAAGCAGATTGCGGAACATTTTGTCGCCGGCATTAACGCGTACATAAACTGGCTGGCGTTTCATCCGGAGCGCACACCGTGGGAATTCAAAGAACTCAGCTACGCGCCGGCGAAGTGGAGCGCCGATGACGTTGTCCGCATCCGCAGCCATGGCTTGACACGCAATCTCAACAGTGAAGTAGCGAGATCACGAGTACTGTGCGCCGCCGATCTGAAGTCGGATGAAGTCCGATTTCGGTTGCAACCACCGTGGCAGCCGCAGGTGCCTCCAGGATTCGATCCGTGCCTGCCCGAGGACGTCTTGAAAATCCTCACGCTTGCGACCTGGGAGGTGCGCCTTACGCCTGCTGTACTCAAAGCTGAAGCCAGTTCTGATTCTGCTCCCGCAATCGAAACCGGTGATAGCGAGCAGCCCGCGGAGAATTTTGAAGGCAGCAACAACTGGGTAATTGCGCCCTGGAAATCGGCTACCGGACGGGCGATCATGGCCAATGATCCGCACCGCGCGTATTCGGAGCCGAGCTTGCGATACATCTCCGACCTCAATGCGCCAACGCTGCACGTGATAGGCGCCAATGAGCCGGCGCTTCCTGGTATTTCGCTCGGGCACAACGACTGGATTGCCTTCGGTTACACGATCTTCGCGATTGACCAGGAAGACCTCTACATCTACCAAGTGAACCCGGCAAACTCGAATCAGTACAAATATCAAGGAGCTTGGGAACCGTTCCGCGTGGTGAAGGAGGAGATCAAGGTGAAAGGTCAAGATTCCGTAGTGGCTGACCTCACCTTCACCAGGCACGGCCCAGTAATCTACGTCGAGAAGGAAAAGAACCGCGCCTTTGCCGTGCGCAGCGCCTGGCTGGAGCCGGGCATGGCTCCCTATTACGGTGCGGTGCGCTATATGCGCGCGCAGAACTTCGATCAGTTCAAGGAGGCGATCGCGTACTGGGGCGCGCCGACCTTGAACCATGTTTACGCCGATGTGAAAGGTAACATCGGATGGGTGTCTGGAGGACTGGCACCCATTCGCCCCAATTGGGATGGATTATTGCCGGTGCCCGGCGATGGACGATTCGAGTGGGCAGGACGCTGGAAAGGCGAGCAATTGCCGTGGGTGTACAACCCCGGCTCGGGCTACTTCACCACCTCGAATGAGATGAACATTCCCGCTGGCTATCCCTACGAGGAACGCAAACTTGGTTTTGAATGGAGTAACCCCTCGCGCCATCAGCGCATCGACGAAGTCATGTCCAAGGCGAGCAAGCTCTCCATTGAGGACTCGATGAATCTACAGAACGACGTGGTATCGATTCCGGCAAGGCGCCTGATTGCGCTGCTGAAGCCGCTTTCGAGCGACGACCCGAAGACCAAGGCCGCTCTCGGCTTACTTACTAACTGGAACGCGAGGGTTGACGCTGGCGTGCCGGCAGCAGCTCTGCATGAAGTTTGGTTCAGCCGGCATCTTGAGAAAGACTTTAAGAGCGCCGTTCTCAGCCAGAGAGCGGCGGACGCGATGGATGTTCCCGATCCGGCGGTGATGCTGGACACGCTGGGGCATCCGGAAACTCGCTTCGGCGGGAACGCGGTCGAGAAGCGAAACCAGCTGCTGCTGACAAGTCTTCGTTCTGCCTACGAAGAAATGGAAAAACTGCAGGGCGCTGACATGAACCAGTGGAACTGGGGCAAACTGCAGTTCAACCTCAGCGAACACCCTTTCGCCGCGATTGTCGACGATGTCACTCGCGCCAGGATAAATGTTGGACCGATCGAGAAGAACGGCAGTCCGTTTGTGCCCAATGCGTCGGGATACCGCGTCAGCGATTTTCGTCAGATGAGCGGTTCGTCGATACGGGTGGTAGTCGACGTTGGGAATTGGGACAATTCGAAAGCCGTGAACCACCCCGGCCAATCCGGCGATCCAAATAGCCCGCACTATCGGGATTTGGCACAGATGTGGCGTACCGGCCAGTACTTCCCATTGCTTTACAGCCGGAAAGCAGTCGAGAATGCGACGGAAAAGAAGATCGCGCTCATACCCGAGCGTGCTCAGCCCTGAATATGAACTCCAGAGCACGGAGGCAACGCGAAGCCATCGTCTCACACGTTCCTCATCAGCGTCCCATGACCTAAGTCGGTCCACTCCGACATTCCTATTTAATTGGGAAGATGGAAGCAAATTTGTTGTCGAGCCGGTATGGTGGACAGGCTCTTTGAAACGTTTTATATTTTTACCGAAAATCCGAAGCCTCCAAATCTGAAGCCTCCAGGAGATAGACCGTGAGATCGCTAGTCCCACAAATCGCAACTATTTTGCTCGCCGTCAGCGTTTTTTCTTCTGCTCAAGACACGCACTTCTCACCCAAGAGCCAGCAGATTCCCGCACCAGAATGCCTGACGATGAAAGGACTGTGGGAGGGCGGATCGAAACCATGCAGCCAGTCAGAACACGAGGCGTGGCTCGCCGATATCACACACTGGAGAGGCGAACGTCGCATTCGTACTGGCTATGACGGCGCCAGATACGATCTGCCTGCATTGAAATGGACGCAGTCAAGTTTCATGCAGCCGCAGATGATGGTTCAGGATCGTTACTTTTATGATCCGATCGCCGGGAAGTACACCGTAGACCGCTATCTCGACGACGTTGAAAAGCGCTACGGCGGCATCGACGCGGTCCTGATCTGGCCAACCTATCCAAACATGGGAATCGACAATCGCAATCAACACGACTTGATCCGCAGCATGCCCGGAGGCGTCGCCGGCGTGAAGCAAATGATTGCCGACTTCCATCGCCGCGGTGTGCGAGTCTTGTTTCCGATGATGATGTGGGATCAAGGAACGCGGGATTCGGGCATTCCCTGGCCCAACGCAATTGCCAGCCTGATGGCCGAAGTGGGCGCCGATGGCATCAACGGCGACACACAGGACGGCGTTCCTCTGGCGTTCTCGCTTGCCGCCGACAAAACCGGCCATCCACTCGCTTTTGAACCCGAGGGAAGCCCGTCAGACGAAGCCTTGGCTTGGGACGTGATGACTTGGGGCCAATACCAATTTCCTTTCACTCCTCTCGTCGACAAATACAAGTGGCTTGAAACGCGACATATGGTGAACATCTCTCACCGTTGGAATCGCGACAAAACCGATGATCTGCAGTTCGCGTTTTTTAACGGAGTTGGCTGGGAGAGCTGGGAGAACATCTGGGGCATCTGGAACGGAATCACGCCGCGCGATGCAGAAGCCACCAGGCGTGTTGCCACCATCGAGCGCGGAGTAGCGCCGTTCCTGGTCAGCAAGAATTGGGAACCGATGGCCCCGATGCGTCGGTATGGAGTGTTTGCCAGCCGCTGGCCGCTAGGAGAGGAATCAGTGTGGACAATTGTGAACCGAAACGAATACGACGTTGCGGGCGACCAGATGGAGATCGCCACGAAAGACAATGCTCGCTACTTCGATCTTTATCGCGGAGTGGAGGTGAAGGCTGAAGCCAGGCCAGGTGGGAGAACCGTGCTTGCCTTTTCGATCGAAGCGAAAGGTTATGGAGCGATCCTCGCGACCAACTCCGCGCCAGACCAGAAGGTGCTGGCATTGATGTCGAGAATGAAAGAGCTGACGGCAACGCCGCTGGCCGGCTACTCGCACGAATGGAAGGTTGTGCCCCAGCAAATTGTTCCAATCCAACCGACAAAAGCCGCAACGACTGCCCCGGCAGGTATGGTCAAGATCCCCGAGGCCGATTTCCTTTTCAAAGTCTCCGGGATAGAAATTGAAGGACTCAACGACGATGGAGTAGATGTGCAGTATCCGTGGGAAGACTCGCCCCGCCGCTTTCACGAGCACCCCATGCACGTGGCTTCTTTCTATATCGACAAGTACCCGGTGACTAACGCTGACTTCAAGAAGTTCGTTGACGTCACCCAATATCATCCCAAGGATGACCTGAATTTCCTTCGAGACTGGAAGGATGGCAGCTATCCGAAGGGATGGGAAAATAAGCCGGTGACGTGGGTTTCCCAGGAAGATGCGCGGGCGTACGCGAGTTGGGCGGGAAAACGCCTCCCCCATGAATGGGAGTGGCAATACGCCGCTCAAGGCGCGGACGGCCGAGTCTATCCCTGGGGCAACGAGTGGGATGATGGCGCTGTGCCGGTCGCGGACAAATCACGTACTATGCGAGGTCCGGATCCGGTCGACGCACATCTCAAGGGAGCCAGTCCGTTTGGCGTGATGGACATGGTAGGTAACGTTTGGCAGTGGTCGGAGGAGTTTGTTGACGAGCACACGCGAGGCGGCATTCTCCGCGGCGGCAGTTATTACAGGCCGCAGGGCTCGATCTGGTACTTCCCTCAGGCGTACAAACTGAACGAGCACGGGAAGCTGCTGATGATGTCCCCCAGTATGGATCGCTCTGGAGGAGTCGGATTCCGTTGCGTAGTAGACTCGCAGTGAACTGGCCGGCCGCTCTCGCTGATGCCGGGTATAACAGTCCCCCTATGTTTCGACACGGCAAGCCATGACAGCACCCGTGACAATGCGGCAGATCGCCGAGCGTGCCGGCGTCTCGATCGGCACCGTGTCGCATGTAATCAATGAGACCGCGACGGTTCGGCCGAAGCTGCGAGAGCGTGTGATCGAAGCTATTCGCAGCATGGGCTATCAGCCAAGCGCCCTGGCGCAGGGACTCCGGAAAAACCGAACAAACATGCTCGGAATGGTGATTCCGGATATTACGAATCCATTCTTCCCAGGCGTAGTTCGGGGTGTGGAGGACGTGGCTTATAAACGCTCATTTCGCGTGATTCTGTGCAACGCCGACAACGATCCTTCGAAGGAGGAGTCGTACGTTCGCGAATTGCGCTCTTATCACATCGCAGGACTGTTGATCATTCCGGCCGCGGGTGCGGACATCTCGGGTCACCTCCGCGCCTACGCCTCGGCTTCGGTCCCAGTGGTTTGTATTGACCGGGTGCCGGAGGGGTGGAAGGGCGACGCTGTCCTGGTAGCCAATGCGGAGGGTGCCTACCTGGCAACGCGCCATTTGATTCAGATGGGACACAAACGTTTGGCCGTGATCGCCGGGCCGCTCAAGCTGACCAATGCGGCGGAGCGCTTGAAAGGCTTTACGCGCGCGTTAAACGAAGCCCGCATCGAAATTGAGCCGGAGTATGTACAGGAAGCGCGCTTCGATACCGCGAGTGGTTATCAGGCAGCTCTGCGCCTGCTTCAGATGCTGCCACGCCCGACTGCGATTTTTGCGTGCAACGACCTCATGGCTTTTGGCGTGCTACAGGCGGCTCGCGAACTTAATCTGCGATGTCCGGAAGACTTGTCGATTGCGGGTTTTGACAGCCTCGAATTCACCAAGTTTACCGATCCTTCCCTGACATCGGTCTACCAGCCGGGATATCAACTGGGCGCCACCGCGGCCCGCCTTCTGCTGCAGAGGGTCGACGGGATGCGGTTTGCAGCGAAAAAGGTCTTTCTCCCAACTGAATTGAAGAAGCGCAATTCTGTGGGACCGCCTCACGCCGTGGTAGCGGAAGGGATCGGGCGCACCGCGAAGGCGCGCGAACGCAGCGGCCTCGAGCGCAGGAAGCAGGGAGCTTAACGAGTTCTCGGTAAGTCTCTTCCAGTGCGTTTCAATTTAGATATTGACAACTGCAAACGAGTGGGCGTAATGTCTGCTCGTTTGAAACGATTCAAATTGAAATCACTCTAGCTGCCGGTTGCCTCTTCTTTCCGCTCAGGTAACGGCATCGTGCAGGGAGGGAAAATATATGCGCCGCAGACCATGGTTATTGCTGAGCTTTTGCGTCCTGACCGCTACCACGTCGCTGGCCCAAGTCGTTATCACCAGCACAATTTTGGGCACCGTGACCGACCCGCAAGGAGCTCTTATCGCAGGCGCGAAAGTAACCCTCACGAACGTCGACACCGGCGTCCAGTGGAAGGCGGCCACGGCCGCCAGCGGCGACTATCAATTTCCCAACCTCATTGCCGGCCACTACAAGGTCGAGGTCTTCAAGGACGGTTTCGCCCGCACCGTTTCGACCGATGTCGCCCTGGAGAATGGCACGAAACAGCGCGTTAACTTCGGACTCAGGATGGGGAAAGCTACGGAGACGGTGGAGGTGAGCGCCGCCGCCGCGCTTATGAAAACCGACGATGCCAATGTCTCGGAAGTCATCGAGAACAAATTTGTCGCCGACCTGCCCATGGAAGGTCGCAACTACCTGAATTTCGCGGAGATCTTGCCTGGCTTCAACAGCGGCACTGGCGATACAACGCGCATGCAGTGGGGACTTGCCTCAGCAAGCGCTGCCGGCGGCGCAAAGGAACTCAATGTTGGGGGCACCGATTACGGTGTCGGCTACTACGTTGACGGTATCGACAACAACGACAATTGGGTGGAAGGTCCGTTGATGAACATCAACGAGGACACCATTCAGGAAGTGAAAGCCGAAGTTTCCAATTACTCAGCCGAGTACGGCCGTGACGTGGGTCAGATCAGCATCACCACCAAGTCCGGAACCAATACCCTGCACGGCAGCGTGTACGATGCGTTCCAGAATGCAGGCTTGAACGCAAACGATCCCTACAGCAACTTTCAGGGCATACCGCGCAGCGCGTATCACCAGAACCAGTACGGTTTCACGGTCGGTGGGCCAGTTTATATTCCCAAAGTATTTGATGGAAGAAATAAGGCTTTCTTCTTCGGATCGTTCGAGCGGCTGCGCAACGTAGGCCTGACCAATTTCACGGCTTATGTCCCGACTGCGGCCGACCTCGCCGGAGACTTCAGTCCCTGGCTGGCCGGCGCGCCGGCTGGCTTCGATCCTTCGACGCAGTGCACCGGAGTTCCCGGGACCGAGCCCAGCGTTTGCCAGTTTGTGATTTACGATCCGACCAGCTATAACGCGACCACCGGAACGAGGACACCGTTCCCGGGAAATAAAATCTCGTCCACGATCCTGGCTGCGCAATCAAGCCAAATGGCACTCAATTATCTTAGCCATTTCCCCACCCCCAACGGATACGTATCGAGCGAGCCCGGCGACTACGACAATTATGCCGGATCCTACGGCGCCGGCATCAATGACAACAACTATACGATTCGTGGAGACTACAACATCGGCAGTCACGATTTTCTTTATTTCCGCTACCTTCATGATATGGGGTACAGAGTTAATAATCCCAACAATCTCCTTGCTGACAACACTTCGGGCGTCGGTGTGGTTTTGGATCCCAGTCTCGACGAAGGAGACGGTCCGTTTCACCGCGTGAATACCTATCAGTTTCACTACGTACATACTTTTAACGCGACTCTGAGCAACGAATTCAACATAAGCTGGATGCGGGCCTACAACTTCAGCAACCTGCAATCGCAGATTTCCGCCTTTGACTCATCGTGGCTTCCCAGCCTGTTTACAAACTCGTCTTCGAACATGGCGGGCTACACGCCCTACGACAAAAGCCTGTTCGGCGTCAGCAATGACGCCAATTTCGCGGTGAATATCGGGAGCGCTGGTCAGTTTGGCAACGATCTGAGCCTCGGAACCGACTCCGCCGGTGAGTACTGGTATCAGTATGTCCCTATCTTCCAGTTGACCGACAACATTCAGAAGATGATTGGCCGGCACTTTATAAAGGTCGGCTATTACATGGCGCGCCGTTACGAGCGTGACAACGACATCATTCGTTCGGTGACCGCTGACGGTGGCTATACCGGCTTCGGGCCTAATAGTTCTGACGGTTCCGGTTTCAACTATCTGGCTGAGTTCGAAACCGGTTTCGTAAGCAACATCAACCAGCGAACCCCCGCCACCAGCGGTGATGCCAGTCTTTATTACGGCACTCCTGAGTACGGGGCGTACGTTGGCGACACCTGGAATGCCACTCGAAGGCTTACGGCGACTCTCGGTCTGCGCTACGACCTGCCGATTCCTGCCTATTCAGTGGACAACTACTGGGGTGTGCTCGACCAGACTTATCCAGGGTGGCGGTTTGTCATGCCAGGATTAACCCCCGGAACCAGTGCTCACCCGTTCAGCGCCGAGAAGAAGGATTTTGCACCGCGCATCGGGCTCGCTTACCGGATCGGAGACAAGACCGTGGTTCGCGCCGGCTACGGCATTTTCTACGAGACGGGCCGTTTCAAATTTCTCGATCAGGTGACGTGGAACTCGCCTGCCTACGGCGGCACTCAGTACTATTCCTCCGACATTTCGAACGGGCCGGGAGGCACTGGCTATACCCTTTCCCAAACATTCCCCACGCCGATTTCAGTTGCCCGCGGTACGTGGCCATATCAACTGGGCACCGACGGAGGTTTGATGTGGACTCCGAACAATCAGAGCACTACATCGACCACAGATCAGAAAACCTGGAAGACCACCTACATCCAGCGCTGGAGTCTGGACGTTCAACGCGAACTGGGAAAAGCCGTTGTCGCGAACATCGGTTATGTCGGTTCCGAAGGCACGCACATGGCGATTCAATACGACTTGAATCTCTTCCCCCAGGGCTTCTATCCGGATATTAATGTTCAGCTTGACGGAGACGGCGAATGTCTAACCTGCGACGCCGCGCGGCCCCAGACCGCGGTAGCGCCAGGCCGCTGGGGCGGGGTGAACTCGGTTCGTCCCGGCCAGAGTAACAACTACAACGCCATGACTGCCGAGTTGAAAACCCGGGGCTGGCATGGCATGACCACTGAGATTGCCTACACCTGGTCGAAGCAGATGGACGAATACTTCGGGGAAAGCGGCGAGTCGAACAACGCCGGCGTCGCGAAAGAAATCATCGGCGGTCAGTGGCACCCGAATTGGAGTTATGGCCCCTCCGACGCGAACCATACCAACCGTTTCGTAGCCGCTGTTAACTATGAGTTGCCGGGAAGGACGCTGGGAAATCACGTGCTGCGCGAGGCAGTTGGTGGCTGGCAGATCAATTCCATTGCCACGTTTGAATCGGGGTCGCCGACCACCGTCTTTAACGGCTATACCAGTTCATACGACGGCATGGGGGATGTTCCAATCCAAACCTGCAACGCCAATTTGGCGCGCGGGAGCAGGAGTATTTCCAACGCTTTTAACACCAACTGCTTCACGGAGCCGGCCGCCAGCACGAATCCCTTCTATTTGAATCAGAACATCACGAACTATGCAGTGACTCGGGGGAATGAAGGCCGGAATGAGCTGGTTCAGCCCGGAATCAACGACTGGGACTTGGGATTACAAAAGGCACTCAGGGTGTTCGGCGAAGGCCGTGAGTTGCAGTTCCGCCTGGATTCGTTCAACGCCTTCAATCACACGCAATGGAGCGCCATGAACAACAGCTACTGCCCATTCCTGGGCTATGCCCCTTGTGTGCTTGACGATCGCCAGACCAATTCAGCAAGTCATTTTGGCTACGTAAGCGCATCTCATCCCGGCCGTCACGTGCAGTTGAACATGAGGTTTGTATTCTAGATTTTGCGTGACGGCGCGGGGCCCTCCCCCATCGCTCGCGCCGTCCAGTTGTGGCAGGCCACGCCGCGCAACTAGGAGGCGAATAACCGGGAGTGCCATGTATCAACCAGAAGCTTACTCAACTGCGCTGTTGTTCATGGTCATCACAATGCTTTGCCGGGAATAGGAAAGTCAGATCGTCATGCAAAAGCCTATCCTCGTCGTCGGCAGCATCAATCTCGACCTGGTTGTGGGAGCTGATCATATTCCCCAGGCCGGGGAGACGATCATCGGCAATAGCTATAACACTTTTTACGGCGGAAAAGGTGCGAATCAAGCGGTCGCAGTGGCGAAACTCGGATACCCCCTTGCGATGGCAGGAAACGTCGGCAACGACGCTTTTGGAACTCAGTTGCGCAATGGTCTGGAAGACGCGGGCGTAGACACAACCTACGTGAATACGGTGGAAGGGGCCTCCGGCGTCGCGTTGATCACTACCGGACGAGGTGGTGAAAATAATATCGTGGTCGTGCCGGGCGCCAATGGCCACCTCACCCCCAAACAGCTCGAAAAAGCGGCGACCATTCTGGAACACGCCGGATTTCTTCTGACGCAGCTGGAGATTCCCCTGGAGACGGTTGAATACCTGGCACAATTCGCCGTGCGACACAACATCCCGCTTATGCTTGACCCCGCACCGGCGCGCGAGCTGCCGGGAAACCTGCTTCGCAAAGTCTCCTGGATTACTCCCAACGAAACTGAAACCGAGGAACTGCTTAAAACCAAGTTTGAGAGCGGTGACCAGAGCTACAACGCAGCGGCGGAGAGCCTTCTGGATCGTGGTGTCAAGAACGTCTTATTGAAGTTGGGGTCGCACGGTTGCCTGATCGCCCAAGGGGGTCTAGCCAAAAAGCGCGTCTCCGCCTTCTCCGTGAATGCCGTGGATACGACGGGAGCCGGGGATGCATTCAATGCAGGATTTGCCGTGGCGTTGATGCGCGGCTCCACAGTTGCGCGGAGCGCTGTTTTTGCTTCTGCCGTCGCTGCGATTTCAGTAACCCGTCGTGGAGCACAGCCCTCAATGCCGACCTGGGCCGAGGTGAAAGCTTTTCTTGACGCACGCTTGGGACGGGAAGCGTCCTTTCTCGCAGTTGAATCCAAGGTCTAGGCCAAGCTTGGACGGGAGGCGCGTCTAGCGCCCAGCACCCCCTTAGAGGTCAGAGCCAAAAATTTCGGTTGACACTGCTTTTGGTAGTTTTATAATGATTCTCATCCAATAATCATGCGCCTCACCCATGAACAGTTCCGCGAACTGGCCTCGAAGCACGGTTTAGCAGTCACGCACCAGCGCCAGGTGCTCTATGAGGCCGTCGTCGCTTCCCACGGACACTATTCGCCAGAAGACATTTACGCCGCGGTCCGGCGCCGTATTCCATCGATTTCTCTGGCCACGGTTTACAACAATCTGCGGCTTTTCATCGAGTGCGGGTTGCTGCGGGAGGTCAGTCCTCATGCGACCACGTTGCGCGTGGACGGCAATCTCGAACCTCATCACCACCTGGTGTGCTCGCGCTGCAAATCAGTGCAGGACATCGAAGGAGAGTTCATCGATTTCAAACGGCTATCCCGGCATCTGCCGGATGGCTTCGATCTGACGCAGCCGTTGGTTGAGGTCTTCGGCCTCTGCCGCCGGTGCAGCGCCAAAAAGTAACTTTTGCACGCCGCATTTCATCACTATTAGAAGGACGGAAATATATGGAAAATACACTCGCGAATTCATCAGGAAGTGTTTCTCCCGAGACTAAAAACAAAAGTACCTTACCCGAAGCCAAGTGCCCGTTTAATCACGGTGCCTCCGCGCCCACGAACCGCGACTGGTGGCCGAACCAGGTGAAGGTGCAGGTCCTGCACCAGCATTCCCCAAAGTCCGATCCGATGGGTAAGGAGTTCAATTACGCGAAAGAGTTCAAGACGCTCGACCTGAAAGCCGTGATCAAGGACCTGCGCGCGTTGATGACGGATTCGCAAGAGTGGTGGCCGGCCGACTTTGGCCATTATGGGCCGCTGTTCATTCGTATGGCGTGGCACAGCGCGGGAACATACCGCATCGGCGACGGCCGGGGCGGGGCGGGAGCCGGGCAGCAGCGCTTCGCTCCGCTCAACAGCTGGCCAGACAATGTGAACCTCGACAAGGCGCGCCGGCTGTTGTGGCCGATCAAGCAAAAGTATGGGCGGAAAATTTCCTGGGCCGACCTCATGATTCTCGCCGGCAACGTCGCCCTCGAGTCGATGGGCTTCAAGACGTTCGGTTTTGGCGGCGGGCGCGCGGACGTGTGGGAGCCTGAAGAAGTGAACTGGGGCCCTGAGGGCACGTGGCTTGCCGATGAGCGTTACAGCGGCGATCGTGATCTTCAGAATCCTCTCGGCGCGGTGCAGATGGGTTTGATCTATGTGAATCCGGAAGGGCCGAATGGAAAGCCAGATCCGATTGCCGCGGCACGGGATATCCGAGAGACTTTTGCCCGCATGGCGATGAATGACGAAGAAACAGTTGCGCTGATTGCCGGCGGTCACACTTTCGGCAAAACGCACGGCGCCGGTGTTCCCGCTCAATATGTGGGCAACGAGCCAGAAGGCGCCAACATCGAGGATCAAGGCTTCGGATGGAAGAATAAACTTGGCAAAGGTCATGGTGGCGACACTATCGGCAGCGGACTGGAAGTGATTTGGACCACGACCCCTACCAAGTGGAGCAATAACTTCTTCACCAACTTATTCAGCTATGAGTGGGAACTGACGAAGAGTCCGGCCGGTGCGCATCAGTGGACACCGAAAAATGGCGCAGGCAAGGCTACGGTGCCGGATGCGCACGATCCGTCAAAGCGTCACGCGCCCTCTATGCTGACCACGGACCTTGCGTTGCGGCTCGACCCCGCTTACGAAAAGATTTCACGGCGCTTCTACGAGCATCCCGATCAGTTCGCGGACGCATTTGCACGGGCGTGGTTCAAGCTGACGCACCGCGATATGGGACCGATCGCGCGCTATCTTGGCCCGCTGGTTCCGAAGGAGGTCTTAGTGTGGCAAGACCCGGTTCCCGCCGTGGGTCATAAATTGATCGCGGAGAAAGACATTGCTGCTCTGAAGACCAAGATCCTCAAATCCGGACTGTCGATCTCGCAACTGGTCACGACTGCATGGGGGTCGGCCGCGTCTTTCCGCGGCTCCGACAAGCGCGGTGGGGCGAACGGGGCACGTATTCGCCTCGCGCCGCAAAAGGATTGGGCTGTGAACCAGCCAGCCGAACTGGGGAAGGTTCTCAAGAAGCTGGAGGCAGTCCAGAAGGAGTTCAACAGTTCGCAGTCAAACGGGAAGAAGGTCTCGCTTGCTGACCTGATCGTGCTGAGCGGCTGCGCAGCTGTCGAGGAAGCTGCGAAAAAGGCCGGCCACAAAGTGAAGGTTCCCTTCTCGCCGGGACGCACGGATGCTTCGCAGGAGCAGACGGACGTGCATTCATTCGCCGCAATGGAGCCGATCGCTGACGGGTTCCGCAACTATCTCCGCAGCGGACAGGTTCTGTCGGCTGAGGAGTTGCTATTGGATCGGGCGCAGTTGCTGACGCTGACTGCCCCCGAGATGACGGTTCTTGTCGGCGGCATGCGCGCCTTGAATGCGAACTTCGGGCAGGCCAAACACGGCGTCTTCACCAAGCGGCCCGAGACGCTGACGAATGATTTCTTCGTCAACCTGCTCGACATGGATACGAAGTGGCAGGCGTCATCTACATCTGAAGGCGTGTTTGAGGGGCGCGATCGAGCGACGGACAAAGTCAATTGGACCGGCACGCGCGTCGATCTCGTCTTCGGTTCCAACTCGCAGCTGCGGGCAATCGCAGAAGTCTATGCATGTGACGACTCGAAGGAGGCATTTGTGAAGGACTTCGCGACCGCATGGAGCAAGGTAATGAACCTTGATCGCTACGACCTTGCCTGAGCGCGGGGGAAAGGGAAATCTTTCAACTTCGTGCGGTTAACCGCCTGCGGGGCTTTCGTTTCTGACTTGTCAGCTAATCTGACAGGAGAGAGCGTACCGCATTCGTTGTCCCCACTCGTTGAGCTTGGTGATCTAGCATTTCGCGATGAGCTTGACGATCTGGGAGCTCTACGTGGGAATCAGCAGTGTAAGACCTGCGGTGGCGATGAGCGCCACGGCCCAGATCAGGTCCAAATTCACCCAGGTTTTTCGCAGAATGTCGAGACCCAGCTTCTCGTACACCACGAAGGCGATTAGCCCAGTGATGAGAAGGTATCCGAGCGTATGAACCAGCAACGCGATTGATGCGGTCCAGGGGCCGGCAGCCCAAGGTCCGGCAAAACCGAGCGCGTGAAGATGGTGAGCAGAATTGCCGAGGCCGGCCGCCGCGTGAAGCACCGACAATTTCAGCAAGATGGGCAGCAGCATGAATCCAGCACCATGAGCGGAGGCCATGAGGAACGACCAAATGGCCAAATCGCGAAACCCAATTTGCATTCCGCCCCAACGTGGATGACGCTTCCGTATTAGCTGGAGAAGTCCAAGAGCGAAAAGAACGCAAGCGGCGGCAATCTTGACATAACGCAAGGGCAGCACCGCGCCGGCAATCGCGGCTGCGGCTACTACGAGTCCGATCGCCAGAAAGTGTCCTGCAGCGATCGGCACGAGCGATTGCCATACCGCCGAGGCGCTCTTCTTCTGCATTCCAAGCGCGACTGCAAAAAGCCAGCCCATTCCCGGGTTGACGCCATGGCAGGCCCCGAGAAGAAACAACGCGGCCCAGGGCCAGAGCGGAAAATGGTTCATGAGTAGCAGTAAGAATCTGACGACGCATCGCCGCCTTCCAGATGCAGCTGATGGCCGCGCAGATCACCGAATTCAAGAAAGAACTTTGGATCAATCTGCATCCCACCATCGGACTTGGCATCAAGCTTGACCATCCAGCTCCGAATTCCGTCCGGATAGAACTGCGCATCCCACGGTGCATAAAGGGAGTTTGTAAAATAAACCCGACGTCCATCGCGGCTCACCTCCACCATTTGGGGGCCGCCGTTCAAGGGGGTGCCGGGATTCTTCGGATGTCCAGCGCGGCGCACGATACCACCCAGATGCACGGAACCCGTCCGCTTAGGATGAAAAGGGTCAGAAACGTCATATTGCAGAAATTCTCCGGTTCCCCAGCAGGAAATATAAAGGAAGCGGTCGTCGAGCGACAGATTGATGTCCGTGATAAGTGGCGGCACGGCTTTGAATCCTTTGAGCAGCGGTGGCAGTTTGTCGGGATCTGCGGCCTCGGCAGGAATCTCGATCACTTTCGTCACGCCCCATTTGCCGTTGTCGCGGTGCCAAACCCAAATGGAAGCCGACAAATCTTTCAGCGATACCACCACGCCTAGAAATCCATAGGCGCGACTCGGATCGTGTGCCGGGCGGAGTTCTAGAGCCATTTGGTACCCGGCGCCCAAATCCAATGCCTGAAGGTGACGACGCTTTCGCAGATCCCACACGTGCAGCGAGTGGCCGTAACCTCCCTTCAAAAGAATTTCGGGATTCACGCCCGCTTCCACCATATTTGGAGTTCCCCATTCGCTGGTGATCATGGTGTCAAAACCCAAATGCCACCAGAAGTCATACGCAAGAAATTGAGGCCCTCGGTCGATTTCCCATTTCCCTAGAATCTCAAAGCTGTCCGGATCCATGACGAAAATTCCGCCCGGTCCCTCTCCCGTAGCTGAGCCAAGCGCGCTGCAGAAAATTCCGTCGGGACCGCAATGCACCGTGTGCGGCCGGCTGTAGCCCGCACGTTCAGCAAGGACATTGGCTTCAATCACCTTGACGATTTTCGGATTTCGCGGGTCAGGTTTCGTATCGATGATGTGAATTCGCGAAGACTTGATGCCCGGCACGATCAAGTAGCGCCGCTCGGTGTGCGGATGCGGCATATATGGGCAAAGGCACGCGCTACAAGCGTTCCAACCGAAGTGGTGCAATTCATCGCCGGGGTTGGGCATGTCCACGCGACCCACAAGTCCGCTATAAGTCTTCGACGCCGGGTCCACATCGACGACACCCAGGGCGTCGGGACGTCCATTATTTTGCGGGTTGAGCATGGCCACGAATGCCAGCTTTTCCGCAGGCGCCTTCATCGCCATTCTCGCTGAAGGGTAGAAAGTGGGATCAGGTCTCCAAAGTTCCACGTGCGTTCTCCTCTCCTGAAATGACTCAGTGCACTTCGGCCTCGTCGGCCGTGAAGGAATCGAAAATGTATTGCATGCGAGGTCTCTGGACGCCTTTTATTTCGTGACCTCGCTCGCCGCCACGAAACTCAAAAAGATGGGCTTGATTCGAATGTGTTGAGAATGCATAGCTTCCTTCTTTGTGCAGCGAGGGTGCATCGATGATGATTGGCGTTGGAAAAGAGTAGCGCAACGACCGACCGACGTCTAGGAATTTGTTATTAAATGAAACCGCGATTGGAGCAGGTGAGCATGTGCGTCCAAGCAACTCGGGAGGACTGCTTATATTTCCGGTTTCGCTCAGGTACGATTTCGGGCTTACAATGCGGCCGGTGGTTAAGAAGGCAAAATGACCGCCGGGGGTTCGTGAAAAGCCATCCCCCAGGCGACGCGGCGGAATTGCAACAACGTAGAACGCGAGGAGGAGACAACTTCGATGCGGCGGAGAGACTTTCTAAAAAGTAGTGTTGCCTTGGCAGTGGCTGCTGAACTCGGAACCGGCAAAGCACAAGGATTCGTTCCGGCGCACAACTGGGGGAAATACGGCTTTGGTTCTGGCCCACCAGTGACCGACCGCCTCAATCAGGGCCCGTTCGCCCAGTACCCGCCCGATGCATCCATTCCCACGGATGACGTCGTTATGACCACAACTTCTTCGGAAGAAGTCGTGCCGAACTATGGCAAGGGACTGATCACCTACATCACGGCCGACATGGGCACGGAAGAAATCAAATCGGACAACATTCCCCAAGCCATTGAGGAACTCGTTCGATTTCCGCTGGGGCAGCAGCTTTACATACGTCCGACGTGGCGGGAAGTCCAGCCTAGACCTGGACGCCTGGAGATGCCCGATTACCTGAAACTGGTTTTTGACTTGGCGAAGAAAAATAACAAGCGCATCGGAATGCGAATTCAGATGAGCGCTCCGGACTATTCCCATCAACCGGCCCTGCCGGATTTCGTTCTCGATAGAGTACCGACCGTCGACCTGGTCCTTAGCGACAAGGAAAACGGCGCGGCGGCGGAACGATACGTGCGGAACGCATATGCGCGTTATCAGCCTCGGTTTGACCATCCTTTTTTCCAGCAAGCATTCAAAGAGTTCATTGGCCTGCTAGCAGCGGAATTCAACGGGAGTGCCGCCATTGAGTTCATCGATACTTTCATGTATGGGTTCTGGGGCGAAGGTCACACCTGGCCCTTCGGTAATAATCCTTTCCCCGATTACCAGACGGCAGAGCGCACCTGGATCAACATGTTGGAAGTTCAGTTAGAGCACTTTACCAAGACCCCTTTGCTGACCAATACCCAGCCTGACTTCAGCCGTGTTGGAAATTCAGAACTGCTCGACCGCTCGGTTCGCAGTAATAACTGGATTCGGAGCGACACCATCTTCATCGAGAATGAGCAGATTGAAGCTCTTAGTAACCGGCCGCCCTGGATCGCCGCGCTGCTCGAACAGGGGCTTCCGGGCAAACCTCCAGATACTTTGGTCGCGCAGGAAGGGATCTCGCCCGCCGACAACATGATCGCTCACGTGATGGATGTAGGAGTGAATTACTGGTCGCTTTGGAACTTCCACCAGATCAGCGCGAAGAATTTGATGAGCTACTACCAGGCATCTCCAACGTGGTTCGACCGGATCAATCGGCGAATCGGCTATCGCGTGAGGCCATCAATGATCTGGAGCTATGAACATGGTGGCTACCTTGGGCTGATCATTGCCTTCGCCAACGACGGCATCGCAGGAGTTCCGGGCGTGCTGCGCGTGACCGTGGAGAGCGAGGACGGAAAAGCGCTCAAGAGCGGCTGCCTGGATGCCGGATATCCGCTGCCCGGAAAGCTCCGGCAGGCGCAGTTTGAGCTGCCGCAAGGCACCAAGTGGAAGGGGTTGAGACTCAGAGCTGAGATCGAGGTAAAGGGTATGCGCTATCCGGTGCGGTGGGCTTGTCACCAGAAACTGAACGACGATGGCTCACTCACTCTCCGTCCCAACCTCCGTCCCGACGCCTAAGCACAAACGCTGGTCGCGAGCGTGAGAATGCCATCTCCATCGCCGAAAAACTCACGCCTTCGGAACGGTTAAGATATCGAAATGCCGATCACATCCGCCCAGGCGCAAGAGGCGCGGCGAAACATTGCATCGGTTGCCCTGCATACGCCGCTGGTACGGTGCAACGCAGACGCGCCGGCGAACTTGTATCTCAAGCTGGAAAACCTGCAGCCGATTGGTTCATTCAAAATACGCGGAGCTGCTAACGTCATGGCCCGGACCCCGCGCGAGCGGCTCACACGCGGGGTTTTGACCGCGTCTGCCGGTAACATGGCGCAAGGCGTGGCTTTCTGCGCCCGGCGAATCGGGGTGGGGGCGACGATCATCGCTCCCGACACCGCTCCGGCCACGAAGATTCGCGCCGTCGAGCGCATGGGCGGGCGGGTAATCAAAGTTCCTTTTGCCGAGTGGTGGCGGACGTTTGAGACTCGTTCCTATCCGGGCATCGACGCCACCTTCGTCCATGCTTTCGATGATCCGGACGTTATGGCGGGTAATGGCACGATCGCGCTCGAACTGCTGGAAGATCTGCCCGATTTAGACGCTGTCGTAATTCCTTGGGGCGGTGGGGGATTGTCATGCGGCATCGCCGCAGTTATGCGCGAGCTTGCTCCCCGAGTTCGTATTTATGCCGCTGAGATTGAAACTGGAGCCCCGCTGGCTGCATCGCTTGTTGCCGGCGAGCCGCGAGCGGTCGAATATCGACCGTCGTTCGTCGACGGTATTGGCAGCAAGATGGTGTTCCCCAGTATGTTCGAGTCCGCGCGCGAGCTGCTGGAGGGATCGTTGGTAGTTACTCTGACCGAAGCAGCGAATGCCATGAGACTGGTGGCCGAGCGGAACCGGGTGATCATCGAAGGCGCGGCAGCCTGTGCGGTTGCGGCTAGTATGTCGGGCCGTGCCGGCTCCGGCAAGATCGTCGCCATTGTGTCTGGCGGCAACATCGATCTGGATAAGTTCGCTCAACTTGTCAGTTAGCGCCGGGATAACATTCCGGGCGTCAGTGAGAACGCACTCCTACGGCGCCGTGGCGAACCATTCCTCGAACCACTCAAGCGTGCGTAAGGTATAGTCGCGGGCATCGGCGGCCTTGATGAACATATGCCCCTCGTCCGGATAAACCACCAGTTTTGTCGACACGTGCAAAGTGGCAAGCGCGTGCCACCATTCGACCGACTGCTCCATCGGCACTTCGCCATCTCGATCGCCAACCAGGATTAGCGTGGGCGTCTTCACGGCGGTGACGAAGTGCATGGGATCGCTCTTGGCGTATAGCGCAGGATCGTCATACACCGATGCGCCGAAGAATGGAATCATCCATTCGTCGATATCGTTGAGACCGTAGTAGCTCAGCCAGTCGGAAAGGCCGGCGCCCGCCACTGCGGCGGCGAAGCGGTTTGTCTGGGTCTCGGCCCACATGGTCATGTATCCGCCGTAGCTGTGTCCGCGAATGCCGATGCGCTTGCTGTCGATGGGATACTGTTTGGAAATCGCATCCACCCCAGCCATGATGTCGCGGAAGTCGCCGCCGCCAAAATCTTTCACGTTGCCCTGCGTAAATAGCTCGCCCTGTCCGTAGCTGCCCCGCGGGTTGGGGCAGAGAGCGAAGTAACCCATCGCCGAAAGAGGGCTCACGCTGCGCTCGTCCCAGCGTGACATGCATGCAGCCGACGGGCCTCCGTGCACCGTGACGATGAGCGGATAGGTTCTGCCTGAAGCAAAATGCTTTGGCAGCATAAGCCAGCCTTGCACTCGCGTGTTGCCATTCATCCAATGCACATTGCGCATTTCGCCCCAGGCCGGCTTGACCTCGGCGTTCAGGTTCGTGAGCTGCTTCCAATTGCCAATGGGGCCGGCGCAGACTTCTGGCGGAGTGCTCGCCGATTGACGCACGATGGCTGTAATTAATTTATCCCCTGTAGCGGAACTGCCCGAGGCCCAGGCAGTGCCCGCTGGAGCTGCCGCCTCTTCGCCCGTCCAGAGCGTACTAACCGCTCCGCCATTGATACTCACGCTGCCGAAGCCGGAATTTCCGTCTACATTTTCAGCAAAGATAATGCGCGAGGGATCGCTCCACGCGAGTGAAGAGGGAGATGCCTTGAGGTTGGGCGTGAGATTTTGCGCGATGCCTCCTGTGATCGCGACGACATGGATGTCGCCGCCCGTGGAACCTTCATCGCTCATTAATCCTTCGATGAAAGCCACGCTCTTTCCGTCCGGGGAAACGCGCGGGGCCGCGATTTGCACCTTCGGTTTGTAGATCTCACTCATTCCGCCTGTCCGCGCATCCGCCAGATACAGGCGCGCAATCCACCAGTTCGCGTCGCCAGAACCATGCGCGGCGCTGGCCGCCCATCCCTGACCATTAGGGGTCCAGTCGTATTCGTAAACGTACATGTCCGCGGGCGTGATTTGCGTCAGGCGGTTCGTGCTCAGATCGATGGTTGCAATACGCTGCTCGTAGATCTTCTGGTCGACTACGCCTGCGAGCGGGGTCATGGGTTGGAGCGGACCCGCGAGGCGGGGCATGCCCTCAATAAAGAGGAGTGCGAGCTTCGACCCGTCGGGAGAAAATCGCGGGGACTCGGCATAGCCCTTCAGCTCGACATGCTTTAACAGAGCACTGCCGTCGGCCGCGGCGGTCCAGACTTGAGCAGTGGGAACATCACCGGGAAGATTGGCGATGAATGCGATACGCTTGCTGTCCGCGGACCAGGCCGCATCGCGGAGCGAAAGGTTCGCCTCTACAGCGATCGTGAGGGGGGGACCTCCCTTGGCAGAAATTATAGCGAGTTGTCCATTCACGATGTAAGCGACCTTAGTTCCGTCGGGTGAGAGCCCAACCTGATCGATTCTCTTGGCGTGCGGCATTGAGTCAAGTGCTGTCGCGGCACGAGAAGGTATTGTGTTTTGCGCGAAAAGTGGAATGCAACTGAGCATCAAAACGACGGCACAGAACAGCGCCGAATAGCGGAATCGCGGGTGCGTTCGTGGATTCATGGCGGAAGGAGTATAGCTGGTTCCGAGGCCGCATGCCGAAACCGGTTACATATCCAGGTGGTGTTTCGCGGGCACGTCCCGCAGCCATTGCGCCGCTGTTTCAGCGGTGATGTCGCGCTGCGGCATAGCGAGCATTTCGTATCCCACCATGAATTTCCTTACCGTCGCTGAACGCAGCAAGGGCGGGTAGAAATGCGCGTGCAGGTGGAATTCGGGATGAGCCTCGCCATCCGTCGGCCGTTGATGAAAACCCATCGTGTAAGGAAACGAAGTCTTGAACAGATTGTCGTAGCGAACAGTAGTTTGCGAGAGTATGTCGGCAAGCGCGCCGCGCTCCTCGTGATTCAGCTCGTTCAATGCTGGCACGCATTTCCGGCTGACGAGCAGCGTCTCAAAAGGCCACACCGCCCAGTACGGAACCAGCACGACGAAATGGTCGTTGACGCAGACCACCCGGTCCTGCTTTTCCAGTTCAAGTGCCAAATAATCTGCCAGTAACGTCGAGGCATGTGACCGGTAGTATTCCCCCAGCGCAGCCAGTTCTGTCGCTGGTTCATTGGGCAGAGTTTGGTTGGCCCAGATCTGCCCATGCGGGTGTGGATTACTACACCCCATCGTCGCGCCACGATTCTCGAAGATTTGCACCGATCGGATGTTTGGCTGACTTCCGAGTTCGCGAGACTCTTCGGCCCAGGTGTCGACCACGCGACGGATTTCCGGCACGCTCATTCGCGCCATCGTGAGATCGTGCCGCGGTGAATAACACGCCACACGACAACGCCCCGCTTCACTGCGGGCAACTAGAAGTCCTTTTTCCTCGATTTCCCCGGCGGGAGTTTCCGGTTTCAAGGCCGCAAAATCATTGTCAAAAACAAACGTCTCGGTGTAAGCGGGATTTCTCACTCCGCCAGCTCGCACATTGCCGGGGCAAAGGTAGCAATTGGGATCAAAGGCCACCTGCGTTTCGGGCGGAACGCCTTCAACCTGCCCTTGCCATGGACGCTGCGTTCGGTGCGGAGAAACTAGCACCCATTCCCGCTTCAGCGGATTGAAGCGGCGATGGGGATGCGCTTTCAGATCGGACGAACTCATCAGTGGGTCTTCTGCATAATAGTCTGTCACGCTACCCGATTCACTCCAATCGCGGCCGAGCAGACATAGATCTCAGCCGCACGGCCGGTCGAACGCCGATACCCGTCGCCTACACGTGCTTTGAAGTCCGCGACGCAATCCTTTCGAACGAGATTGATGGTGCAGCCTCCGAAACCGCCGCCTGTCATTCGAGCCCCGTAAACGCCTGGAGCTTGCTCCGCCAGTTCGACCATCAGATCGAGCTCCGCACAGCTCACTTCAAAATCTTCGCGCAAGCTTACCTGAGACTCTCGCATCAAGTTTCCGAAGGTCTCAAGGTCTCTCCGCTCCAATGCAGTTGCGGCCTGAAGCACGCGAGAATTCTCGTTGATCACGTGGCGGCAACGGCGCAGGATCGTTTCCCGCAAGTCTCCGCCGTAGGCCGTCAGATCGCTTATAGTCACGTCCCTCAAGGCGCGGACGCCTGGAAGATGCACTGCAAAAGATCGTGCGCCGGCTTCACATTCGGCGCGCCTCCGGTTGTAACCCCCGCCCGATATGCTGTGGCGAATCATCGTATTGCAAATCACGAGACGCGCCTCGTCACCGAGGGGCAGGAGCCGGTATTCGAGTGAGCGGCAGTCGAGCAGCAGGGCCTGGCCATCTTGCCCATGGCTGGAAACGAACTGGTCCATGATTCCGCAGCGCGCGCCCACAAACTCGTTCTCGGCTTTTTGGCACAGCAAGGCTAGTTTCGTGAAGTCGATCGCACAACCCGCCAAATCTAACAGCGCGCATCCGACGGCAACTTCAAGCGAGGCGGACGAGCTTAGCCCTGCCCCCTGCGGCACATCACCTTCGATCAGCAAATTCGCGCCAATCAGCTTGCTGCCTGAGTGTGACAGGACCATCGCGACTCCGATCACATAGTCGCTCCAGTGTCCGGAACCCTTCTCGGGCAGATCGTCCAGGTTGAACTCAAGCTGTTCGGAGAAATTTTCCGAACGAACTACCAGCTTGCGATCATGGCGCGGAGCGATTGCTGCTCGCGTACAAAACCCGATCGCCGCCGGCATAACAAAGCCATCGTTGTAGTCCGTGTGTTCGCCGATGAGATTCACTCTGCCCGGCGCCTGAAAGATGCGGGGTGCCACGTCAAAAAGCTGGGCAAATCTTTCTCCCAACCCATGAACCTGATTGTCGATCTCTGGATTGCCGCGATGCATGGCAAACTCACTCTAACAAAATGAACGGAAGGTCGTGCTCCGCGTTTCTAGGCAGACTGGTTTGCGCTCACGTATTTGATTGTGGCCAACACCGCTTGCTTGATGGTCAAACGGGGACACCAGCCTAGGGCACGAATGCGCGAGCAGTCGAGCAAAATAAAAGGACTGTCTCCGACCCAGCCGCGTTCGCCGCCCGAATACGTTAGTTTTGGACGCAGGCCAAGATGCTCGCAAATCCAGCCGATGGAATCGTTCACCTCACAATACTCGTCGGTCCCGAGATTGAAGATATTCACCTTGTCCGGCGCGCGGTCGATGGCGGTGAGAATCGCGTCGATGCAATCCTGCACGTATAAATACGATTTGCGCTGATGCCCGTTGCCCAGAACGTGAAGATGTTCGGGGTGTTCCGCAAGCTGCCTGTAGAAATCGAACACGTGTCCATGCGAGTAGCGCTCGCCTAGAATCGATACAAAGCGAAAAATGCAGCCCTGCATTCCGAAGCCTTCGCAGTAAGCCTGAATCAGGCCTTCCGCAGCCAGTTTGGAAGCTCCGTAAAGTGAAGTCTGGATAGGAAAAGGACACGTCTCAGGCGTAGGAAAAATGTCGGGCTCTCCGTAAACCGAGCCGGTCGACGAAAAAACGATCCGTTTGCAGTCTTGCTCGCGCATCGCCTCCAGCACGTTCCAGGTTGCGATCGTGTTTTGATCCAGATCCTTCCGGGGATGTTCGGTGCCGAAGCGCACGTCGGCATTGGCGGCGAAATGAACCACCAGTTCCGCGCCCTCCATCGCCCGCGCCAGACTTTTCCGGTCCAGCAAGTCGGCTTGATGAAGAGTGAACTGCGAATTCGCCAGCGCGCCTTCCAGAAACTGCATCTGGCCGGTCGACAGGTTATCGAACCCCACGACGCTGTGACCCGCGGAGAGAAGCCGGTCGACCATATTACTGCCAACAAAGCCCGCTGCACCGGTAACCAAAACGCGCAAAATAGCCCCCGTAAGAAAATCGAAGAGAGTTCTAAGACGCTGACGCAAGGTAGTCTATCTGCTATCCGAAGAAGTCTGTCGCAGCGCGATTCGCGTTCCCTTCAACTCAAACCGGCTATCCCGCCAAACGTAACGCAGCTTCAAATAGCTGGCGAACCACACCAGAAATCCGAGCAAATCGCGCAGCGGATATAACCACGGCGCGCGCCGTATCTGCGGATCCCGAACCACCATCCAGCCCACCAGCCACGCCTCAGTCAGGCGGTTCAGCACAGCCACAGCCAACAACAGTGCTCCAATTCCCCAGTGTCCCAAAAATCCCGCCGCAAGAAATCCAAGCAGGCCGTATGGCATGGCGAAGATCAGCCCGCTTCCAAAGTGTCCCTTGGGGCGCGAATAGCGCGTCGTTTGCGCCCAGCGCAACTGGTTCTGCCACATGCGGCGGAACGACGGCTGATTCACGACGTGATCGATGATGTGGCCCGAGAGCACGACGCGATAACCTGCCTCTGCCATCAAGTTGCCAATCGCGAAATCGTAGGCGATGTAATCCCGCAGCGCAGTGTAACCGCCAATGCGCGCCAGAGAATCTTTCCGCACCACAGTCGTCGGCCCCAATCCGAACTTCATGCCTTCGAGCAGATTCGCCACCAGCACTCCCGCCGTCATCTCCACCGACATGCCGATGGCCGTGAGCCCGGAGAAGAATCCCGCCGCGTTCTTGCCCCGATACAGGCACGTCACCATTCCTACTTTCAGGTCCAGCAACGGCGGCACAATCTCCCGCAGATATCCCGGATCGACTTCTACATCGCTGTCGGTGGTAACCAGAATATCGTGTGCCGCAGCCTCTGCCATGCAATGAAACGAATAGACCACCGGATTCGGCCACGGCGTGCCAGTTACGAAAACCCGGCTTCGGATGTGCGGATGGCGGGCGCACACCTCGCGCACCACATCCAGAGCTGCATCGTTGGCCTCGTCCGCCGCAAACAGAACTTCGTAATCGGGATAGTCCTGGCGGAAGAAGCTCTCAATATTCTCTTTGAGCCGCGCTTCCAGGCCGTGCACCGGCTTGAGCACCGAGACCGGAGGCAGGTGCGCGTTGTCAGGAATGGAGCTGATTTGCTTCCGTGCGTCCGAACGAAACCGGATTACTCCCACCACGGCCAGCCCTAGGAACACGGCTGAAGATATTGTGCCGATCAGCGCCACGCCTAGAACGAAATATAGAATCAGCCCGATCAAAGTTGTATTTTCCGCAGGAGTCGCATCGCCGCCCTTCCTTGCCAGGGCAGCAATTCACACTATACATTTTCGAAGTGTTCAGACGTAAGCCGGGAGGCTCAGGTCACTTCGATTCTCCGCTCACTTTGATTCTTGGCGCGCGGTCTCATTGCCGGGCAGCGGCGAAGCTTTCGTGATTTTGTAATCTTTGTACTCGATGGAAAGGATTGCGCGTCCGCCCAGGCGGATCACGCTCTCCGTATGGTTCTCGGCCGGGAGCCAGAAATCATTCACCTTGACGTATCTGTGCTTGACCTCCGTGTTCTTGATCCACCACGACGGATTCTTAGCCGGTTCTCCCTCGATTCGCACCACTGCGAAATCCTTCGCGTCAACCCAGATTTTGCCGCGATAGAGAAACTTGTTCTTGGTTTTGGGCAGCAGGTTTAGAACGTACTCCGCGCCATTCGGCGTGGTTTCGTATCCAGCCGACGTAAAGTCGTAATTCTCGGTGGTCAGCGCGGAATTCCTGCGGTTCTCCTCGTTCGCAGCTTCCTGCTCGCCCTCCAGCAGCTTCTTGAATATATGGTCGATGACGAACTTCGAGCCGCTCTGCGACACCACGGTAAACTCCTTGGCGTCGGGAGCGTGGTAGGTCACGTTGACCACCATCTCGGCATCGCGATCACTAGGGAACCCGCGATACTGCACGTGATAAACCCTGGTTCCGTTGAACTGCGTCAGCGCCGCGGTTCGCTCGGCATTCCTCTCCTGAAGTTTCCGGGCAACCTGCCCAGCCGGCATGGAGGCATTCTGTGCGGAATACGAAGAGTCTGCCACACTCTGTGTTTGTAGAGGCGTCTGGCAGCCAGCTGCGAGGCTCCAACCCAGCAACAGACCAATCCCAACTCGACTTCCAACCCGCGTGCACCCCATGGCAACCCCTGAATGTTGAAACCCGCTCTCAGTCCAGCTTTCTTAGTCTACGCCGGATAGCTGGCCACGAAACTTGTATTTCGCCGGATTCTCAGACTCTTTCCCGCTCTGGAATTACCGGCAAGAACTGCCAAAGGTGCGGCTGGTTACCTTCGTGCCTCACTCATCGGAGCTATTCCCATCTTCGCCGGCTTGCCACACACTGTCTTCAGGCCTCAAGTATGCAAGCATCCACCGTCAAAACCAACCGCCGTCGGCAAAATCGCATTCAGGCTGTGCTTCCCGTTCGAGTTCGGGGCACGGACTCTTCCGGCAAGACGTTCGAAATCCTGGCCCACACCCTCGACCTCACGGCGACCGGGGCGCGGCTAGGCTCGATTCGCCACCAGTTGAAAGCGCTCGACACTCTAACCATTTTTTATCGCCAGCGCAAAATGGAATTCACGGTGGTGTGGACAAAGTTGCTGGATGGAAGAAGCGAATACCAGGTTGGCCTGCAAGCTTTTTCGCAGGAAAAGGACAGCTGGGGAATGAATCTTTTCATCTCCAGCATACAGCCGCTAACCGGCGCCTCAGCCACGTCGGGAGCAGTGTGACCGGGAAAACATTATGCGCTACCTTCTAATCAGACTTTGGTCAAACGAGGACGGGCAGGACGTCGCTGAGTATGCCGTCATGCTGGCCGTCGTTCTCGTTATTGTGGCAAGCACTGTCCGCTTGATCGGTGCGAACGCGAGCAACGTGTTCTCGCAGGTCGGCAGCACCATCGAGTAAGCAGGCCTTCTAAACTTCTGCGCTGTCTTCATTTGTCGCATCTTGTGTTCGCTGCAATCCCCCAGGGAGAGATTGCAGCAATAGCTCCGCGGAGTCCTTCGAGGAATGTCGGCAGGCCTACGTCTGAGCTGTACCGTTCCTTCGAAGTTCTCAAGGCCGCGACGAATTACCCATCATCAGCACAAACAGAAGTGGAAGGTAGATGACCGTGGCTTGCAGCACATGACGAGCCAGCATCTTGGATCGCGGGGAATTGATGGGTAGTTTGAGAAAAGCCAGCCGGACTCCAAAATAGAAAAGTGCGATACCCAGAATCACCGCACCCACTAGATAGATCTTCCCTGCCATCCCGAAAATACTGGGCAAAACGCTGAGTGGAATTAAAATCAGCGAGTAGGCCACGATGCGTCGAGCCGTGGACCGTCCATCCTCTTCCACCACTGGCAGCATGCGAATTCCGCCTGCGGCATAGTCCTCCCGATAGAGCCACGCGATCGAGAAAAAATGCGGAAACTGCCACACAAAAAGGATGGCAAACAAGATTAACGTGCCCCACTCCAGCTGCCCGCGCGCCGCCGTCCAACCCAAAACTCCAGGCATGGCTCCAGGAAAAGCGCCCACGAAGGTGCAGATGGGCGAGACTCGTTTCAAGGGCGTATAAAGCGCCAGATATACCACCGACGTCAGAAAGGTCAGCAGACCAGTCAGCGGATTCGTAAAAACCGCCAGATAGATCGATCCGCCCAAGGTAGCCAGCAGCCCGGCCGTCGTAGCGTGAGCTAGGCTCATACGTCCTGCCGGCAGCGGACGCAGCGCGGTCCGGCGCATTTGCCCGTCCACCTCGTGCTCCATCACTTCATTGAGTGCGGCGGTTCCACCCGAGACCAGTCCGATTCCCAGCAAGGTATGCAGCAGTCCCCAAGACAGCGAAGAGACCCCGGCTTTCTGCGCGCCGAAATAGTAACCACACCATGCCGTCATCACGATCAGACTGGTTACGCGCAGCTTGATCAATTCGGCATAGTCGCGCAGCAGAGACGTTGCTTGCTTGCGAAACAAGATCACTGGTTGGGTCATCGTGCTCATGGGAGGATCAGTGGTGTGGTTGTCGTACGGCTTTCCTTGCACTGGACAAGCTCTTCGAGTCTAGCAAAGAGGGCAGCCGCTATAAAGCCGCCCGGACACTCAAGGATTGTATGGGTACTCCGATGGCTTTCGAAAGTCAAGTCGAAACCCTGGCGCTCAGGTTTCCCCCATCCCTGTATGACCAAACCCGGCTTACCTCCGAATTGTGACTTCCGTGAAGTGCAAGGAACACTAACGTTCACTCAGGGTGAAGTTCACCGTGACCTGCGTTTCCACCGCCACCGCGTTTCCGTTCAGCATGTACGGCCGGTATTTCCACTGTTTCACCGCATCGAAAGCGGCAGGTGCCAGCATGGGATGACCCGAAACGAGTTCGAGGCTTACGACGTCGCCTGTCTGATTGATGATTGCCTTCAACACTACTGTTCCTTGAATCCTCGCCTGTCGCGCCGTTGGCGGATAAATTGGTGGCACTCTGTCAATGAGCAGTCCAGCGGCGACGCCCTGAGGGATGCGAACCCGTTGTTCAGGCTGCGATGTTCCAGACGTAGCGTTGCCGTGGGCGGGAGCGCTGAATCGAATGTTGGCAGCAGGTACTTTTTCCTCGACGACCTCGCCGCTGACCAGACAGGTGGACGCCTTTCCATCGGACGAGGAGCGCACGGCGCCGCTTTCGTCGGAACAGTAGGCGCGCTCGCCGGAATCCGGCAATTCGGGTTCAGCCACGACTTGGTAGTGAGACGTATCGCACCCCGAAAGGGCGAAGGTGTAGCCGTTTTTCCTGCCACTGGCCAACTGCGAGTCATGAAGGTAGGTGCGCTTTGCGACGCCGGACTGTTTGCCTGCGCTTCCGAGAGCGGAAAGCGCGCAGGCAAAGCCGCCTTGCGCGGACTGGTATGACTTCTCGGCGGTATTGACCGCGCGGACCGACGAGAGCGCGGTCTGTTCATTCTGACGGAGTTGCTGTTCTTCCACGATCTTCAGGAAAGCCGGGTCGTCAAGAGGAAATCGAATAGCGGCGTCAACTTCATGCAGGCGCCAGACTTCGGATTCCATCTTCATTGAAAAGATGAAACGCAGAGTGTAGGGAAGAATCGCTTCATCTTTCCCGTTGCTAACAAGATGCATGGCGAGCTCAATCTGATCCTGGTCACCAACCAGCTCGTCCCGCTCAACTGTGATCTCCATTTTGTCGTAACTTGCACCGACGGGTCCTGCGGCGGTCAGAAAGGTTGAGCCCGTGTCGAAGGTCTCGAACTTCTCTTTTCCGGACTTGGCTTGCATTGCGAACATGGAAAAGGCGCCAAGACCACCCTGACCATTCGCCCCGCCGAGTTTCTGATAGGTGCGGAGAGTGTTATCGGAAAGATGCTTTTCCAGATGGTCTGGCCCCTGACCGAAAAACATCTCGATAAGCGCCTGGCGGGCCGTCTGCGGAGCAGCAGGCTGTGACGTTGCGGTTTGGGCACCAACGGAAGATGAGGTCAGGAGAGCGAGGCCAAAGGCAATACCAGAGAAGGAACGCATTTCGGGCCTCACATCCTTGAAGGAGCCGGCATTTATCCTGGGTTAGATCCGTCCCGAAGAACTGAGCATAACAGAACTGCTGGAACGATTGGTCCAGGAGGTCTTCCGCCGCTCGACCCTACTGGCTAGCCGAAGCCCCCGTCGCATTAAAAGTCTCCGGCGGATCAAAAAAGCATTGATGCCATAGAGCCGCGTCCGACAACTTTCCCGCCTTCCATTGCTGAAGCGTCGCGTACGTAGCTGCGATCATCCCGCCGTCAGCCGCGTCGAAGATCACGACAACCCCGGCAAGTTCCTGCGGCTTCTGGGCCAGTTCCGCATAGTCCTTGTCGAGCACGGACTTCGTGAACTCCAGTCTGAGCTGAGGGCCAGCATCCTTTTCCGTCTCGTTTATTTTCTCGACTGAAACGATTCTTACGCTTTTCCCTCGAAGAGGCGCCCAATCTCCCGGAAAAGGCGCGGTTTGTTCCCGCGCCACATGAAACAAATCCGCCGCAACGGGTCCTGACGCTGCACCCGCCGGGGCCTCGTTATATGGAACGCTTTCGGGCATTTCCAGGTTGTTGCGCCAGATCCAGCCTCGCGATAGTCCGGAGATTCGCACGTGAACCCAATCCCGATTGAAGTCCAGCATCTCGAACTCATCATGGGCGCTGGCCAGGAACAAGGTCTTGGCGGTCAAACTAGCCGTCGCCACCACTGGAGTCCCAGACTTTTTCACGGCGACGAGATTGTTGGGATGAGACTGATTCTTGAGCACCTCGTCCAGACTGTCGGCCTCCGCTTGCAGACCGTTGGAATCTTCGCCGGCAGGTTTTTTCGGTCCCGTCTCGGAGCCAGCTTTCTCACGCTCAGCCAGATTCTCCGCCAGAGACGAAGAAAGACTGCCGCTGGTTTCCGGAAGTCTGGGCACCGGCGCAGAGATGGTTGGTTCCGGAGAACTTGGCGCTTTCATCGATTGCTCGGAAGCCTGTCCCGACGGAGTTTGGCTTGACGGAGTTTGGCCCGACAAAGACCGTCCCGAGGACGACCGTTCTGTGGAAGATCTCTGCGATGGAAATGGCTTCTCCGGACCGGCACTCGCCGGAGCAGCCCCAAATTGCGGTCCTTTGCCGGAGAGTTGATCCGCCAGTTGCTCCAGCAGATCCGCCTCCACCCGCCCGTTTGAGGTCAATACCTGATACCCAGAGCGCGCGGCTGCCGGATCGGCGTACCAAGCCGTGACCTCTACACTCACCCGCACAATCGATCCCCCGGAAGGCGCTGCCGCGACCTGGAACTTGGCCTGATAGTAGCCTCGCACATAGCGATCGAGGGGATGTTCCGCCGAAGTCGCGAACCCATCCAGCACCGGAAGGCGTCCCGCCGTGGCGGGCTGCATTTCCAGCAGGGCTTTTTCCACTCTCGCCTTGGACTGCGGGAAAGTCCGTTCCAATCCGCTGCCCTGCCCGTGGCTCCCCGGCGCGCAACACAAAATGACGGCCACTCCCAGGAATGCGTGCGTCACAACTCGACCGAGCCCTGCGGCGAGACCTGTCATTTCTGCTCCAACTCGTCGCGCATAATCCATCCGTGCTGCCCCTCATGGGTCTCAACCCCATACCAGTAGGGGGTCGAAATCACGATCAGGACTTCGGTGCCAGCAGGCAAGGACTGCAGCGAACTCGCGGTGTGAAAGGGCGCGGACTTGAGCGGCGCTCCGGGCGACTTTACCACTCGCTCTACCTGACGGCGAAGGCTCTTGACGCGCTCTTCGAGGCTTTGAGCCGGGACTGTCTGTTCTGCGATGCCTCGATCCGATGTGCTTTGATCCGATGTGCCTTGATCCGGCGAGCTTTGATTCGCCAAGCCGGGGCTAGGCGAGTTCTCCGCTGACAAGTTCTGGCCCTCGGCCTGCGTTCCTCCGGCGGGCGCGGAAACGTCTTCGCGAATCCCCGGGGCTGGAGCGGACGGCTGCGACGATGACTGCAGCGGCTCGCCCTGCAGCCCCACTGATCCATCTGTTAGTGTGGCGTGGTTGCGCTTCCTGGCCAGCTGTTCTTGCCGCTCTTTTTCGGCTTCGGCGTTCTGCCTCTTCATCAGCTCGACCGCGTCGATGTGCTCCCGAATATCCTGGTACTCGGCGTTTTCGACCGACCCGTCCGATTGATGCACGATATGGCGAAAGTCTTCCTTGAAAAGCGCATCGATGCGCAAGATCGTGTTCTTCTCACCCTGAGCTTGTACCACATAACGCACAACCAGGGTTCCTGAGTCGCTGCTGTCCTTGAAGTTGCGGGGATCGAGGGCCTGCTCACGAACTTTGTAGAAGACCTTTCCTCCCTCGGTCCACGCCGGAAAAACACGCGACGAAGTCGCGGGTTTCGCGCCGCTGACGAACTCGTCTTTGTTGTACTCCTTGGTTCCCCGGATCACGCCGTTCTGCGCCACGTCTGCCACCACCTGCTCGATTTCGCTCTCCGGCACAGGGATGTTGACCGCTAGTCCTTCGCCGTAGGAGAGCTTGTCCTTTTCTCGTCCAGCGAGCGGAAGTGCAAACGCAAGCAGCAGCAATAGCACGGGGACAAATCTTGCGGACGCGAGCGCCCGGGCCGCGTCGCTACAGCGGTAACCAGCGCCGCCGACCTCGCTGCTCGCCCTGTTTCTGGGTCTAATCTCGGCGCGGAAAGTCTGCCCACGGCTTCGCTCACTTATCCAGCAACTCACCGCAACCTCCGTTTCCAGATTCCCAGAGTCTCGTACTCTTGGTGTAAAGCTGTCAACCCACTCAGGTCGCCTGATTTTGATGTGACCAAGAGTTACATTGATATTGTTAAAGATTTGTAAAACTTCTTGATGTTCTGCTAGCGACGGTAGTAGTATCCCGCCTCGGTAGGGTGGTAGAACCTTTCGTCCACTGTTCTACTGCCGGCCTGAATTGGGAGCCACCTCTCATTTGAGGCCCTCATTGCTGGGTATCGCCCGCGTATGTTGGGATGAAGTTGTTTTCAGGATAACCAGATTTGATTTGATCTTGCCGAGGAGTCCGGCCATGCACGCTTCGAGTCGTTTCCATCTCCGCAACATCTTGCAGCTTGCGACTTCCTTCGCGGCTGTCGCTCTGGTTCTTGCGTCCATAGTCCTCAGCAGCAGCCAGCCCGCGAAAGCCTTGCCCGCTTTCGCCCGGAAATATGGGCTGCGCTGCTCGGCCTGCCACGAATCCTGGCCCATGCTCAATTATTTTGGCCAAAAGTTCAAAGACAACGGCTACCAGCTCATGAACGATCGGGATGCCCCGATCTGGCAGAACCCTGGCTATTGGCCGGTGGTCTTTCGCATCACGCCGATCTGGCATCGGGTAAGCGTCGGCAAGGTGCAGGTTGACACCTACACCGCCGGAGCGCTCGACGGCGGCCAGGCGATCAAGCGCATATCGAGTTCAGGCTTTGATTTGAGCGGCCTCGACTTTCACACCGCTGGGACTCTGGAGAAGAACATCTCCTTCTATCTGCTTCCCTCCTCCGATCCTACCGGCGCTTTTCACTTTGAACAGGTGTTTGTCCGCTTTGACAACATCGCTCACAGCCCCTGGCTCAACTTCAAGCTGGGACGATTCGAACTCGACAACCTGCTTTCTGAAAAGCGCATTCTGACGCTGACTGGTAACGGCGGTATTTACCAGACCTATCACTTCATCCCCCAGGGTGACGGAAACATCTTCGGACAGATTGGGGACAACCAGCTCGGTATCGAATATTTGGGACACTCGGTAGATGACCGGACGCGCGTTTCCGCTTCCCTTGTCAGCTCGAGTGATGGCAACGTAAACCTGAGTACCACAGCCAACGCCTACACCGGGTTTTTTACCGCCAGTCAGGCTTTCGACGCCGGCAGGCTGGGGGTGCAGCGCGTCGGGTTCTACGCCATGGCCGGAGAAGCGTCGACTTACTATCTGACGTCGGGTGGTGGAGTTCCTATTCCTGGCTCCGGAATCGGCAACAAGAGCTTCACGCGCGAGGGGTTCGTGGGGCAATTCTACGCCGGTCCACACATCGGTCTCACGGTTGTAACTCAGCATGGCTCGGATAACGCCTGGTTCGGACAAGGTTATGGCAATGCAGAAGCCACGGACGGCAATGGCGGCACAACCTGCACGGCTCCCATTCCCAATGGCTGTCCTCCGAACAATGTGCCCGGAACAACTCTTCCTGTCGGATCGCAGTCGCCCAGCTGGAACGGCGCAACGTTCGAGGGTCACTACATCTACAGTCCGCAGCTCATCTTTATCGGACGGTATGAGGTGGAGAAGATGTCGCAACAGGCCAACGGGTCGGGGTATGGCGTGACCACGTTGGGAGCCAACGGATTCACCGGCCCCATGCCCTCCAACCTGGGCAACATCTCCACCTACACTATCGGTTTCCGCTACAACCCGTTCATGACCAGCCGCGCCGGCTTAGCCTGGCACAACGAATACAACTGGCTGCACCAGGACGGCACCGGTCCGGCAAATCTTACGACCGGAGCCCTTACCAATCTCAACACCAGCGAAATTCTGATGGGGCTAGACTTCGATTTCTAGAGAGGGATAGACATGCGAAGAACACTGGGGATGTGGTCGCTCTTACTAGGTGCAGCTGCGGTTCTGGCTCTCCCGAGCGCTTCCTGGGCGCAGCTCACGACGGTCGACATACAGACACGCATCGGTGCGGAAAGCCACATTGGAAATATTACCGGCCACGCCAAAGATGCCGCGCTGCCCTATCGCAGGTATTGTGTGGGCTGCCATGGCCCGCTGGGGGACGGCAATGGCGAAAACGCACCTTACATGCAGCCCCCCATGTACCAACAACCCCGCGACTTCCAGTTGGGCATATTTAAGTGCCGCTCGACTCCGACCGGTACCCTGCCAACCGACCAGGATCTTTTCGACGCCATCACGCGTGGCTTCGACCGCTCCAACATGCCGCAATGGAACACATTAAGCAAGCAGGAGCGCGCCGACCTCGTGGCCTGGGTTAAGCACTTCTCGCCCCGTTGGGCGAACGAAAAACCAGGAACGCCAATCACAATTCCTCCTGAGCCGGAAGTCACCCCGGAGCGCATCAAGGCCGGTCGTGACGTTTTTGCCCGGGTACAGTGCTGGAAGTGCCACGGCGTTCAGGGTATGGCCAATGGCCCCTCGGCTTCCACCCTCACCGATGATCTCGGCCGTCCGATCGCCGCGTTCAACTTTACAGACGGTTCCCGCCCGAAGTGCGGCGACACCGATCAGGATATTTACCGGATCTTCATGACTGGCTTGGACGGCACTCCCATGCCGTCGTTTGCCGACAACATCAAACCGGATGAAGCTTGGGACTTGGTGTTCTATCTGCGAACGTTTATGGCTCAGAAGAGCAGAGAAAAGGAAATCGCGAAAGGGCTTGGTCTGAAGCCGGTTGATCCCAACGCTCCGGTAGCGCAACAATAATCGCAACGGAGACCGCAACCACACAGTCAGTCGCGTAATCTTAGGTTTTGAGGAGAGAGGTTTCTATGAAGAATCGATATAATTCCGCCGTCGTACTATCGCTGATAGTTTTAGTTTGCTGCGCGGCGTTGATTTTGGGTCAGAAAGTCAGCGCGGCAGGAGAAGGCAAGATTACTGGAACGGTTAAGCTTGACGGCGCAGCTCCCCACATGAGGGGCATCGACATGTCGAAGGATCCCTACTGCTCCAAGGCCCACGCCACCGATCCTGCCCACCTCGAAACCTATGTGACTGGCGCCAACGGGGGACTCGCGAACGTAGTTCTCTACATCTCCGACTGGAGCGGCCCCGCCCAGGTAACCACTGCAGTCCCGGTGTTCAATCAGAAAAATTGTATGTATACGCCACATGTGCTAGCCATGGATGTGGGCGAAACTTTCAAAGTTGAAACCAGCGATCAGACGGCCCACAACATCCACCCCAACCCGAATCCGATGACTGGCAATATCCCCTGGAATCAGTCGCAGCCGCCGGGAGCGCCGCCGGTGGAGAAGAGCTGGAAGGCTCCCGAGTTCATCGATGTAAAGTGCAACATCCATCCCTGGATGCACGGTTACTTCGCTGTGGTCAAAGGACCTTACGCGACCACCGACGAGAACGGCTCCTACACCATCAACAACGTAGCGCCCGGCAGCTACACGGTGACGGCGTGGCAGGAAGCCGCCGGTACCCAAGCGCAAAAGGTAACGGTCGCCGCCGGCGCGTCAGCAACCGCCGATTTCACCTTCAAGGCGAAGTAGAGAGTAGAGAACGAGGAGGTGGGAGCGGCAAAAGAGCTGTTATCGAACAATCGCATCACCGAATCGCCGTGGGCCAAATTGTGCGGCGATTCAAGTAAGAGGCCGGATCAATCCCGGCAAAAGGCGGGACGATATGGCGAAGATATTCGCGGTGACGATCGTTGTGATCGCAATCGCTTCGGCGATTCCCATCGTCATGCACATGTGGCCGATGCCGCCCGACATTTCCACCCACGGTCATCTGATCGATGAGCAGTACTCCGATACTATGGTCGAAGCGGGCGTTTCGTTCCTGGCCTCGCAGCTCCTCCTTGCTTTCTTTATCTGGAAGTTTTCCACCCCCAAGCCCGGCGACAAAATCAAGCGCTTTCCCGGTGGCGCTGCGGGATTGGTGATCGCCGCCTTCTTGCTGGTGGGCACGGAATGTTTGGCTTTGGGCGTGTTCGGGGCAAAGGCGTGGGCCAGCGTGTACTTCACTCCGCCCACCCCCAATGCGCTGCCCGTACAAGTTCAAGCTGGACAGTTTGCATTCTATTTCCGCTACACCGGCCCCGACGGAACCTTCGGCCCCATTCACCCTGATCAGATCAGTGAGGCCAACGCGAACTTCTTTGGTCTCGATACCACGCACGACCAGGCTTCCAAAGATGACATCGTCACTGCCGAGATGGCGATTCCGGTCAACCGCGAGATCCACCTGCTGATGCATTCGAAGGACGTGGGACATTCCTTCTACGTGCCCGAATTGCGCGTCCAGCAGGATTTCGTTCCTGGACTGGACGTTTCTCTCCATTTCACGGCCACCAAAATCGGCAAGTACGAAATCGTTTGCACCCAGCTTTGCGGCCTCGGGCACTACAACATGAAGGCCTATCTCGAAGTGAAGTCGCAGGAAGACTACGACAACTGGATCAAGCAACAGGCAGCTCTGCAGTAAGAACTTGTTTCTCAGGAAGCACGCCCGGCAGCTCCGTTTTGAAAGGGCGCGGCTTGAAGTCGCGCCGTGACAGGCTAAAGAGAAAGCGGGGCTTTAGCCCCTCACGCAACATCGCTCTTGAGGTGAGCACAATGCACGACATGTCCGCACCCGCGGTACACGGAGCCCCGACCAGCTTCATACGGAAACACGTCTTCAGTACTGATCATAAAGTCATCGGCAAGCAGTATTACGCGCTGGCCCTGGTCGCGGCCTTCCTCGGAATGTTCCTTTCCTGGATCATGCGCATCCATCTGGGTTGGGGAAGTTTCGCGATCCCTGGGCTGCATCTGCTCTCGAAGACTGGCGCCCCGGGTGACGTGCTGACCCCGGAGTACTACCTGCAACTGATGACCATGCATGGCACGATCATGGTCTTCTTCGTGCTCACTACCGCCCCGTTCGCTGCCTTCGGCAATTTCTTCCTGCCCATTCAGACGGGCGCCGAAGATATGCCGTTCCCCCATTTCAACATGATGTCGTTCTGGGTGACGTTCGTGGGGTTCCTGGTTTTGGTTGCATCGTTTTTCGTCGGCGACGGCCCAACTCTGGGGGGATGGACGCAATACGCGCCCCTGAGCGCAATCGGCTCCGTCGGCGGCCCCGGCGAAGGTCTCGGCGTGGTTCTCTGGGCAACTTCGATTGCGATTTTCTGCATCGGCCAGTTGCTGGGTTCCCTGAACTTCATCACTACCACGCTCGACATGCGCTGCAAAGGCATGTCCCTGATGCGGCTCCCGCTCAGCACCTGGGCTTGGTTCATCACTTCGATCATGGGCCTCACGGCGTTTGCCGTGTTGCTTCCCGCTTGCATCCTTCTTATTCTCGATAACGTGGCCGGAACCAGCTTCTTCGTCGCATCGAATCTGGTAATCAATGACCAGATGTTGCCGCACTCCGGCGGATCGACCCTGCTCTGGCAGCACTTGTTCTGGTTCTTCGGCCACCCCGAGGTCTACATAGCAATCGTCCCCGGCATGGGCATCGTTTCCCACGTTCTGATCACGAACATGCGCCGGCCCATGCTCAGCCACCGCGTACTCATCTATTCCATGGGATCGCTGGCCGTCCTGAGCTACATGGTTTACGGGCACCACATGTTTGTCAGCGGGATGAATCCCATCTCTTCGCTGGCCTTTTCGTTCCCGACGCTGGTGATCACGATTCCGTCCACCATCGTCGTGCTGATCTGGCTGGGCAGTCTGTACGGTTCCAGGTTGCGCATCAATGCGGCCTCGCTATTCGCGCTGGGTTTCATTTCCATGTTCATCAGCGGCGGCATAAGCGGTTTCTTCCTCGCCCAGCCTTCCATCGATATCATGCTGCACGCCACTTATTTCGTGGTTGGCCACTTCCATCTGGTGATGGGCGTCGCCGCCATGTTCGGAATCTTCGCCGGAACTTACTTCTGGTTCCCAAAAATGGTGGGCCGCATGATGAATGAGACTCTGGGCAAGATCCACTTCTGGATGAGTTTTGTAGGCGCCTACTGCATCTTCATGCCGTTCCACTACCTCGGTATCGCCGGCAATGTGCGTCGTTACCAGGCTTTCACCGACGATTACCTGATCCCGCTGATTCCGGTGCATAAGTTCATCACGATCGCGGCGCTGTTCACGGGCTTTGCTCAGCTCATTTTCCTTTACAACCTGATCCACAGCCGGTTATGGGGCGCACCTGCGCCGAACGACAATCCCTGGGAGGGCACTTCGCTGGAATGGAGCACCGCCACCCCTCCGCCCCACAACAACTTCGGCGACAAGATGCCCGTGGTTTATCACGATCCTTATCAGTACAGCGTCGAGGGTGCAAGCGCCGACTACATCATGCAGGCCTCGCCAGAAAACGTTCATAGCCCAGACGAAGAAAAATAATCTTCGAGCAGGGCAGCCGGTTCCCGCAGGAGAGTAGCAGCATGGCAACCACGGTCCACGAACCGCCGAAAATCGAGGTCGACCGCCCGCCGAGCCGCGGCTCGGGTAACGGAGGCTGGCGCAATCTTGTTCCCGCCGATGGGGACTTGCGCCGCGTCAAGGATTCTTCCCCTCCCCCTGCGAGCACTGGCATCTGGGTAGGCTTGGCGGCCATCACCATGACCTTCGCGGCCTTCACCAGTGCTTTGATCGTTCGTCAGGGCACTGCGCCTTTGGTGCACGTCACTTTGCCCCCTGTTCTTTACCTGAATACGCTTTTGATCATCGCCAGCAGCATCTCGCTGGAACTAGCACGCCGCCGGATTGCGAGCTTCATGGGCGGGGCGAGGGATCGAGCTGCCAGTCCTGCGCGCTGGCTGTACCTAACGCTCCTCTTGGGGCTGCTCTTTGTTGCCGGGCAAACCTTTGCCTGGATGCAACTCCGCTCCCAGGGCTTCGGACTCGCCACCAACGTGAGCTACTCCTTCTTCTACGTGCTGACCGTAGCTCATGCTCTCCACGTGTTCGGGGGGCTCGGAGGTCTGGTCCGGGTGATCGGCAAACTGAATAAGTCCGCTCTGCGACGCAGCACTCTGGACGCCACTTCGCGTTACTGGCATTTCATGGGTGCGCTGTGGGTGTATCTGCTTCTGCTGCTTTGGATGAAGCTCTGAACCAGACGCTCAAACCCAGTCAAGGGTAGGAGGTAACGTGAGTCAAGCCGATCTTTCAATTCACGGCCAGGTGTCGCGAACCAGCGCGACGGAGATAATGACCGCGCCCACATTCTCGGTCGCCGCCAAGAAGATGGCGATGTGGCTGTTCATCATCGCAGACACCGCGACCTTTGCCGGCTGTCTCGTCGCCTACGGATTCATTCGCAACGCCACTCCCGATTGGCCAAGGCCGTTTCACAGCATCTCCAATGTCGCCGTGATGACACTCGTTCTCCTCACCAGCAGCTTGACCATGCTATTTGCAGAACGCCACGCCTGGATGGGTGACAAGGCCAAAGCCTTTCGCTGGACCATGATCACCGCGGTTTGCGGAATCATGTTCGCCGCCCTCCACCTGCGGGAATGGATGGGCATGATCAGAGAAGGCGCGACCTTGTTCCATAATCCCTGGGGCACGCCCCTGTTCAGTTCGCTGTTTTTCAGCATCACCGGCCTGCACCTGCTGCATGTAACCGGCGGCGTGGTCGCTCTCATCGCCGTGGGGCTGCGCTACCAGGGCGGCCGCTACAACGCCGATGACCTCGAGATCACAGGACTCTATTGGCACTTTGTGGACCTGGTTTGGATGTTTGTGGTGCCGCTGGTCTACCTTTTGAACCTATCCCACTGAGACGAACAAAGGCAGGAGCGAATCTCTATGACTACGGCCGCAACGCATAAGAATGGTGGAATGACGAAGGATCTGATCGTCTTCGTCTGCATCCTGGCCCTGGCCGGGTTGCAGTTCGTCATCGCCTATCAGAACATTACCGCGTCCGAGATGTTGGTTCGCATGCTCTCAGTCGCCGTCATCGAGGCCGCGCTGGCCGTGTTGTTCTTCATGCACCTGGCAGAAAACCGCGGTTTATTGTGGTTTGTCGGGATCTTCACCGTCTTCGTGCTGCTCGCCCTACAATACGGGTGGACGGACAGCTTCCGCGTCCTTGATGGCGTAAAATGGTCAAAGTAAGCAAACCAAACATGAGGCTCTGGAAGCCAATCTCGTTCACGTGCATTGCGCTGGTGGGTCTAATGATCCTGCTCGCACCACCGCCGGCCTTCGCCCAGAGCTGTGCGTTGTGTTATACGCAAGCCGCATCCTCGGGCTCGCGCATGATTCAGGCCCTGAAGAGCGGCATCCTCATACTCATCGCTCCCCCGACCTTCATGAGCATTGGCCTGATTTTCGTCTGCTATCGCAAACGCAATCAGACGCGAAATGATAGTGCCGCGTCCGACTGGGCGAAAGCTGACGACTCGGAAGATTCCTCATTCAAGAATTGGTAGGGACGGTTCGCATCATCCGCCAAGGTCTAGATTCTTCAACTCGCTCACCAAAGCCTTCTCTACCTTCTTCTGGATCTCCACCGTCAGCTTCTTTCCCTCTGAAGTCAAATAGAACGCATCGATCGCCATCTGCCCCTCGGTGTCGAT
>Ga0209420_1000062_pt1 | contig 68884 bp, 55 predicted proteins | sample BlaSpr_A8_OM1_O1_FD_187972 | JGI IMG/M metagenome (GOLD analysis project Ga0209420, IMG submission 187972) | Forest soil microbial communities from Thunder Bay, Ontario, Canada - Black Spruce, Ontario site 2_A8_OM1_O1 (SPAdes) (version 2) | ecosystem: Environmental > Terrestrial > Soil > Boreal... | reverse complement strand
GTGTTTCAGCATGGCTTGGACGAATTTGGCCAAGTCCTGGGCGGTGGAGAAAAGTCCGGCGTGGGCGGCTACGCCGCCGAGCACGCTGGCGTTTTCGTCCTGGACTTCGCCCTGGATGATCCTCTTCCTGAAAGTTTGATCGTCCTCGGTGGGAGGGATCTTTGGGCGGATTTCCGGCGGGGGATTGAAAGTGGTGCTGGTCATTCCTAGTGGGGCGAAGATTTCGCGCTGGCTGAAGCGGTCGAGGGATTCGTCGGCTAGACGCTCGAGGGCAATGCCGAGGATGATGAATCCGACGTCGCTGTAGTCGGCGCGGGTGGCGGGATTTGCGGCTAGCGGTGTGGTGAAGGCGGCCTGGAGCAGTTCGTTGCGGGTGCGGGCTTTCAGGAAAAACTTTTCGTGGGCGGGCAGACCGGAGGAGTGAGACAGCAGCATGCGGAGGGTTACTTCGTGTCGGCGTGGATCCTTTGCCGCGTCGGTTGTGAATTCTGGGACTATCGCGGAGAGTGGGGTGTCTAGATCGAGCAAGCCGCGTTCGTAGAGGAGCATGGCTGTGGTTGTGGTAGCTACTACTTTGGTTAGGGATGCTAGATCGAAGAGTGTGGTGGGGTGGACTGCGCTTTTCCCACTCTTCGCAAAGGGCGCGAGGGATGGAGCCGCCGGTTCCGGTGTGGCGGATTGGGCGTCAAAATCCCCGCCCTGTCTCCGCAAAAGGCGCGGAGACGAGGACGGGGCACCCGCTTCATATGTGAATCGGCCCAGGGCTTTTAGGGCTACCAGGCTGCCTTGGTGGGTTACGGATAGCGAGGCTGCGGGGAAAGACTGCTGGTCTACTGCTTGCTGCAGAATGGCGAAGACGGGGGCGAAGAGTTCGTCTTGATGCTCGAAGGCCTCTCGCAGAGTGGGTGCGGGCATGGACAGATCCATAATATGGCATAGCATGATATGGCATAAGGGGCACTCCCTTACTTGAGTTTCTTGAGTCATACTGTCTTAGTTGTGTAGAGTCAGAACATCCTTCCTTTTAAATCAAACTCGTGGGATAAGGGGCGCGGAGCGGTGTTGGCTCTGAGCTTGTTGCTGGGGTGGGTTCTGAGTGCTGCTGGACAGGGCGCGGCTGGTTGTGCTCGCGAGAAATCTCAGCTGCGCCCGGATGGACAGCAGATGGCGGCTGTCCCCACATCTGCGGTGGCGCTTTCGGCTGTGGATGCTGCTATTGAGCAGGCTATTCAGGAGAAGCAGGTTCCTGGGGCGGTGCTTGTCATCGGGCATGATGGGACGGTGATCTATCGGAAGGCTTACGGGTTGCGGGCTTTGGAGCCGCGACGCAAGCCGATGACTTTGGATACGGTGTTTGATCTGGCTTCGCTGACCAAGGTGATTGCTACTACTACCGCGGTAATGCAACTGGTTGAGCAAGGGAAGGTGCGGGTGAATGATCCGGTGGCGAAGTATTTGCCGGAGTTTGCGCAGAATGGGAAGGACGACATTACGGTGCGGCAGTTGCTGATCCATTTCTCGGGGCTGCCGCCGGATATTGATTTGAAGACTCCGTGGGAGGGTAAGGAAACCGCGTACGGGATGGCGTTTGCGGAGACTCCGCAGCAGGCGCCGGGTTCGGGATTTGTCTACAGCGACATCAATTTTATTATTCTGGGCGCGCTGGTGGAGCGCGTGTCGGGCGAAACGCTGGATGAGTATACGGAGCGGCATATTTTTTTGCCGCTGAAGATGATGCGGACGCGGTTTGCGCCTCCGACGGATTTGCGGGCGGGCTGGATAGAAAAGATTGCTCCGACGCAGTATGACGAAAATGATCGCATGCTGTGGGGGGTGGTGCATGATCCTACGGCGCGGCGGATGGGCGGGGTGGCGGGGCATGCCGGGCTGTTTTCTACGGGAGATGATCTGGCGAAATTTGCGCAGGCCTTGCTGAATGGCGGCGGGGGGGTTTTGTCGGCGCTTACGGTCGACAAGATGACTCGGCCGGAGCAGCCGCCTGCGGCTCCGGTGCTGCGGGGGTTTGGGTGGGACATTGATTCTCCGCTCTCGTCGAACCGGGGGGATTTGCTGCCGGTGGGGAGTTATGGGCACACGGGGTGGACGGGAACATCGATGTGGATCGATCCGACTACGCGAACTTACATTATTTTGCTGACGAATGCGGTGCATCCGCGCGGGGGCAATGCGATTGCTTTGCGGACGAAGGTGGCGACCGCAGTGACGGCGGCTTTGCATTTGACTATGAGCGAGAAAGAGGCGCTGCGCTGGGAGAGCATTACCGGGTACAACGAGGCGCTGAGTGCGGCGCGGCACGTGAGCACGCGAAACGGGAGTGTGAGAACCGGAATTGATGTGCTGGAAGAACATGACTTCGATGTGTTGCAGATTGCCGGACGAAAAAAGAAGATCGGTATTCTCACCAACCAGAACGGGGTCGACGCCGACGGCCGCCGCGACATCGATATACTTGCGCACGCTTCCGGAGTTTCGCTCGAAGCCATTTTCAGTCCCGAACACGGGCCTACCGGAACGCTGGATACAGAATCAGTCAGCAACTCCGCCGATGCAGCCACAGGCATTTCCGTTTACGTCGTATATGGAGCCAAAGACGCGCACCGTCGTCCTCCGGCCGAAGTGATGAGCCAGTTGGACGCTGTAGTGGTCGATCTGCAGGATGCGGGGGTACCGTTCTGGACCTACGAGACGTCGCTCGGATATTTCCTGGAGGGCGCGGCCAGGGCCGGAGTTGAGCTCATTGTTCTCGACCGCCCGAATCCGATTACGGGATCGTTTGTACAAGGTCCGGTAGGGGATGTGGGGCGTGAGAGCTTTACGAATTACTGGACAGTGCCGGTGCGGCATGGAATGACCATGGGCGAACTGGCGCAGATGTTTAACGCGGAGCGGAATATCAACGCCAAGCTTACGGTTGTGCCGATGGAGGGGTGGCAGCGCGGGGACTGGTTTGATTCTACGGGGCTGGGGTGGGTGAATCCGTCGCCGAATCTGCGGAGTTTGACGGAGGGGGCTTTGTATCCGGGAGTGGGATTGATTGAAGGCACGAATGTCTCGGTGGGGCGGGGAACGGATACTCCGTTTGAGTTGTTGGGAGCGCCCTGGATCAAAGGCCGGGAACTGGCGGCTTACTTGAATGCTCGCGGAATTGCGGGAGTGCGGTTTGTGCCGGTTACGTTTACGCCTGCGTCTTCGGTTTATAACGGGCAGAAGTGTGAGGGCGTGAATCTTGTTCTGACGGAGCGGAATGCGCTGGATGCGCCGGAGTTGGGAATTGAGATGGCCGCGGCGTTACAGAAGTTGTATCCGGCGAATTTCAAGATCGGGCGGATCACACAATTGCTGGCGAATCAGGCGGCGTTCGATGGATTGATGGCGGGAGAAGATCCGCGGCGGATTGCGCAGGATTGGCAGGAAGAGTTGGAGAAGTTTCAGGTGGTGCGGCAAAAATACTTAATCTATAAATGATCTGCGTCGAAGGTGAGGAGCAACTACGAGAATGAAGTTTAAACTTAGGATGCGCGTCGCTCTGCTGGCGACATGGCTTGTGATCTCGCCAGGGTTCGCCAGTATGCTGCAGGGGGCGTCAAGTGGGGGCGGGCAGCAAGCCAAACACGATGCGGCGGAGCCTTCAACAGATGCTCTCGAATATACGAATACAAAGTACGGTTTTCGTTTTTCGCTGCCGAGCGGATGGAAGGGCTACTCCATTGTGACGGAGCAGTGGGAAGCTAGCGATGCGCAGAAGGGTGCGGTTGAGCGGGGCCCGATTGTCTACATCCGGCATCCCGACTGGACTAAGGAGAATCCGCGAGAAGATATTCCGATCATGGTCTTCACTTTGACACAGTGGGAGTCGGTGGAGCATGGCGACTATTTTGTTGGTGGAGCGGCGATTGTTCCTGGCGAGCTTGGACGCAACCGCAAATACGCTTTTGCCGTGTCGCGCCGCGTCGAAGAATCTGAGGCTCCGGGAGCGAAAGAAATCAACGAGATTCTGCAGCACCAGCCGCTGCATCCGATCTGGTCGAAGTGATTGTCGTTGACCGGAGCCCAGGGAGACTGGCAAGGCGGGGGGGGAAATCCTAGGGAGGCCGGAGGCACGCCAGGGGCGCGAGGGGTCCTTCGACTCCGTGCCTGGTTCGCTTCGCGCACCAGCCACTCCGCTCAGGATGACAGGGTAGAGGATTGCGGGCAGCCCGCTTGATGGAAGAGCGCATCTTGGCGGCTGCGCGTGGTATTCTCGGGCGAATTGCCGATTTTGGAGGTCTGTGATGCTTGGGTTTTGCTGCTGCTGTCTGGGATGGCTTTGGGACAAACGGCGGATGCGCACAAGCCGGACACGGGCGTGAGTCCGCCGCCCGCGGCGGCAGCGGCGCCGGGTGCTGTGCCGACAGCGGTTTCCGATCCGAATGCGGTTACGATTCCGGCGGGGATGATGATTCCTTTGTCGCTGAAGCAGGCGATCTCGACCAAGAACGCGCGCGAAGGCGATGCGGTTTATGCAGAGACGGCGTTTCCGTTTCTCATGAATGAGCGGGTAATTGTGCCGGCGGGGACCTATATTCAGGGAAAGATTTCGCATGTGGAGCGCGCCGGACATGGGCACGGGCGGGCGGAGATTCTGATCCACTTTACGTCGATGATTTATCCCAGTGGGTATACGGTGATGCTGCCGGGGTCGGTGGAGAACACGCCGGGGGCGGAAAACAATTCCGTGAAGGACCAGGAAGGGACGATTCAGCAGGACAGCGAGACCGGGGAAAAAGTGGAAGATGCCGCCAAGAACGGGGCGTACGGAACTGTGGGCGGCGCTACGGCGGGAGGGTTGGCTGGTGGGCTGAATGGAGCGCGGATTGGCGCGGGAGCGGGAGCGGCGGCGGGCATTGGGTGGGCGCTGTTGAAGCGCGGGAACGATGTGCGGCTGGATGTGGGAACATCGATCCAGATGGAGATTCAGCGGGCGATCACGGTGGATGGGAGCCGGATTGCGGTGGCGAGGGCGGGGCCGTAGAGGGCAGAAATACAAGCAAGAGCAAGATCAAGAACCAAGAACAAAGTCAAAAGCAGCGGGCAAGAGTGCCCGCTCCACACTAGCCGAGCTCGCTTCGCTCGCTGGACAGCCGAGGCGGCCGTCTCCACATGAGCTATCTCAGGCCTTCACATTTCACTTCAGATTAAACAGGGCATTGACGTGGGCGGTCACGGTTACCGTTTGCGGAGTGAATTCTTCCGTGGGAGCCGGTGCGGCCGTCGCCTTTTCTGCCATGGCTCGGCCCATGCGTGGGACCGGTAGCCGCTGATTTTCGAAAGCGTCGACCGAGGCGTAGGAGAGTTCTCCGAGGATGCGGCCGCTGGCGTGGGCGACGGCATCGGCGGAGTTGCGGGCCCGACGGTAGGCGTCTTCGACGGCTTTGTTTTTAGCCTCGTCAATATTTTCGAGAGTGTAGTTCAGGGTTTGGGTCTCGCTGACATTGGCGTCGGCGAGTTGCTGGGTAATGGGGCCGGTCTTAGAGAAATCCTTGAGCTTCAGGGTGACGTTGGTGGTGACGCGGTAGCCGATGAGTTTTTGCTTGCCGCTGGTCCATTCGTAGGTTGGTTGCACGGAGAAGAATCCGATGGTGGCGGTTTTGGGCCCGATGCCGTTGTCTCGCAGGGCCTGGCGCACCTGCTCGGCTTGTTGCGATGCATGCTCATAGGCGGCTTGAGCTTTGTTGTCCTGCGTGGAGATGTTGAACTGGATTAGAGCCGTATCGGGAGCGGTTTCAAACTTGCCGTCGGCGCCGACGTAGATGGAATTGGGAAGTGCGGTGACGGCGGGATGATCTTGCGCGAAGGATGGAGTTGTGAGGATGCAGAGCGCGAGAAAAGCGAGTGTGGATTTCATCGTGCCTCCGTGGCGACTGCGGTTTTTTCATTGTAGAACCCTGCAGTCCAGATTCGCATTGAGGGGACCGGTCCTAAGACAGAACGGAGCGGTGACGGAACCTTGCTGAGTGGCGGAGTCGGAGAGCTCACCCCTGGGGCTAAAGCCCACCATCCTTAAGTGAATCTTGACGCAGGCCTGGAAGGCCTGCTCCACCCTAGCGTTTCCTCAGTTGCTTTTGGCGCTGGCGGAGTAGCTGAAGGGGTAGGTCTGGTCGTTGATTTCGCGGCGGAGTTCTATGAAGATTTCGTCGGGCATTTTGAGAAACACTTCGACTACTTCGGGATCGAACTGGCGGCCGGTCCAAGCGTGGATCTCTTTACGGGCTTCGGTGAGAGTCCTAGCGGGACGATAGGGGCGGTCGGAGATGATGGCATCGAGCGTATCGGCCACGGAGAAGATGCGTGCGCCCAGGGGAATTTCAGCGCCTTTGAGGCCGCGGGGATAGCCGCTGCCGTCGTAGTGTTCCTGGTGCGAATAAACGATGTCGCAAGCTTCGGTGAGGAAGGGGATTTTCTTGAGCATCTGGTAGCCGTGATAGCAGTGCTCTTTCATGAGGGCGCGCTCTTCGTCGTCAAGCTTGCCGGGTTTGCGAAGGATGTTATCGGGGATGGCCATTTTGCCGATGTCGTGAAGGAAAGCGCCGCGGGCGATGACGAGGATTTGTTCGCGAGGCACGCCCATGGCGCGGGCGATGGCAATGGTAAATGCGGTGACGCGGCGGGAGTGGCCTTCGGTTTCGGCGTCCTTCAGGTCGAGCGCGTCGCCGAGTGCTTGCAGGGTGATGTCGTAGGAGCGCTCGAGATCGGCCATAGCGGCCTGAAGCTGGTCAGTGCGGGCCTCGACTAGAGATTCCAGATTGGTTTGGTAGGTGCGGTTTTCCACCTTGAGGCGGCGATTCTCGAGCGCGCGGCCGACGGCGTTGAGCAACTGTTCACGCTCGAAGGGTTTGAGCAGGTAGTCGAAGGCTCCGTTGCGAACGGCGGCGAGGGCGACGGAAATGTCGTGGACGGCGGTGACCATGACCACCGGCATGTCGGGAAACTTTTCCTTGGTGCGTTCGAGCAGGCCGATGCCGTCGAGGTCGGCCATCATAAGGTCGGACAGCATGAGTTCGAATTCTTCGCCGGAATTGAGCAGGGCGAGGGCTTCCATGCCGGAACTGGCCTGCTTCCAGTGATAGCCGGCGGCAGCAAGGATGGCGCAGACAATCTCGCGGATTGCCTCTTCGTCGTCAACTACGAGAATGCGGTCGGCCATGGCGCCCTGTCAGTATACTCTCGGCAATTCCAGCTCCGCCGCTAGGTGCCGAAAGTAACCATATAGGGCCTGAAAACGCATGGATAAAGGGGTGAGCCATGATATTCAAAAGCAGGGCACTGTTACGTCTGGATAAGGAAGCGAGCCAGACGCGCGAGTATTGCGTCGCAAATGGCGCGACGCTTCACGCGGCTCGCCCAGATTCCTCACGGCGCACAGAACGCTTGTTCGGAATGACAGCGAAATTAAGATGAACGTTTCCCTCTGGTCGATCTGGAACTCTACCGCACAGCCGGCGTTGGCCGGGCTGAAGGCCGGGGAGTGGGCGCTGCTGCTTATGCTGGCGGCGTCGGTGGTGGTGCTGTGCGCGCTGCGGCAACGCTATCTCTTAATCTGGACGGCGGGCTGGGCGGTGCTGGTGACTTCGCGGCTGGCGGGAGTGCACGGGGCCGCGGTGGGGATTCCGGAACGATTCGTTCCGGCGGTTGTGCAGGCGGCGTTCGTGGTCGCGATTGGACTGTTTGCGGACGCGATCCTGGTTTACATCCGAGGACGGGATCTGCTGGTGCCGCTGGTTGTGATCACAGTAAGCGTGGCAGGGTTTGCCGTAGCGCGGGTGGTGTTGTGGCCGGATTCGCTGCCCTTGCGGTTCGCGCTGGAAGTTTCCTACCAAATTCTTTTAGTGACGGCGGCGATTTCCCTACTGCGTGCCCGAAAAGGGCGTTGGGAGCTGGGGGCATGGCTGCTTGCGAGCTGCCTGCTGGTGCAGCACCTGAATTGGCCGCCTTTTACGGATCAGATTCCTTCGGGAATTGGCGTGATCGCGGATGTGTTGATGGGACTGAGCATGCTGCTGATCGTCTTTGGAGAAGCGCGGGCGCGGGACCGGCGGCTGAAAGTGTTAAGGGCTTTGACCGAGAGTATTGTGCTGGCTCAGCAGCAGGGCGGCATGATGGAAGACTCGCTGGGAGAATTGCGGCGGCTGACCAAGAGCAAGGCGGCGTGGTTCCGCTTGATCGAAGGCGGACACCTGGTGGCGACGCACGCGGTAGGGGTTTCGACAGACTTCCTGCGCGAAGCGGGTTTCGCGGAGTTGACGGAAAGCGTTTCGCAGATGCTGGAGCGGGGCAGGCCAGTGGTGGCGCGGGCGAGCGAAGCGAGCACGGAAGATGTGGGGCTGCTTGCGGCAGAAAAGCTGCGCCATGTGGTGATGGTGCCGGTGGCGGGGAAGAAGTCGTCCATCGGCTTGATGATTCTGGGCAGCGCCCAGGCGAGGAAAGTGACGGCCGAGGAACTGGATTTTCTGGAGACTTGCGGACGGCAGCTGGGGATTGCGATCGAGAATTTCCGGTTGCTGGAGCAGGCGCTGCGGTCACAGCGGCAGTGGCGAAACACGTTTGACTCGGTGCACGACATCATCCTGGCACACGACGCCGAATTCCGCATCATCAAGGCCAATCAGATTCTTCTGGAGCAGGTGCAACTGGCGTCGGCCGACGTGATCGGCAGCACCTGCGAATCGATTTTACCGCACGGGCTGGGCGAGTGGACGGGATGTCCTTACTGCGCGCGCGGAGGCGAGGAAATCAGCGAAGGAGCCGATCCGTGCTTCGGCGGATTCTCGATGGTTACTACTTCGTCGTACGCGGAGCAAGGGAGCAAGCAGAAGGGGACCATCCACATCGTACGTGACATCACGGAGCGGAGGTCGGCGGAAGAGAAATACCGGCTGTTATTTGAGCAAGTGCAGGAAGGCGTGTATGTGGCAACGCCGAGCGGGCGATTGCTCGACTGCAACGATGCGTTTGTCCGCATGCTGGGGTACGAAAAGCGGGAAGAGGTGCTGCCGCTGAACCTGGATGAGGATATTCGCGTGGATGCGGGACAGAGGGATGCATTCCACCGGGACATTGATCTGCAGAATTACGTGCGGAATTTCGAAGTGACGATGCGGCGCAAGAATGGAACGCTGCTGCTGGCCTCGGAAAGCAGTTTCGCCACGCGTGACGCATCGGGCAAGGTGGAGCGCTATCAGGGTTTTGTGCTGGATGTGACGGAGAAGCGACGCGCAGAAGATGAGATGCGGCGGCGCAATCGCGAACTGAATGCGCTGAATGCGATGGCGGTGGTGGCGACGCAGTCCTTCGATCTGGATGAAATCCTGAACTTGACGTTGCGGCAGGTGGTTTCGTTGTTTGGGGCGGAGAGCGGAGCAGTGTACCTTTCCGATTCGGATGCTCCGACCTACCGGCGCCGAGCGGCTTGGGGACCGAGTAGCCGGGACAAATCGCGGCCGGCGGAAATCAGTTTTGCGGAAGGTTTTGGGGATCTCGTAATGCGGTCGCGCGCCGAGGTGATCACGGCTGAGTATCTGCCGCATCTCACTGGAACCGTGGCACAGTTTATTCGGTCGGACAGGGACGGTGCGTGGATCTGGGTGCTGTTCTGGGGCAAGGACAGTCCGATTGGCATGATGGGATTGCGCAGTCACGCGGAATACCAATATTCCAGCGGGGAAGAGAACCTGATGGTGGCGATCAGCCGGCAGCTGGCCACGACCATTGAAAAGGTGCGGCTGTATGAAGAGACCTGCAAGGCTTACGAAGATTTGCGGCGCACCCAGGAACAACTTTTGCAGAGCGAGAAAATGTCGGCGGTGGGGCAGTTGATCGCAGGCGTGGCGCACGAGTTGAATAATCCGCTGACCGCGATTCTGGGTTACGCGCAACTTCTGGAAAGTGAAGGACTGAACGAGCGGGCACAGGATTATGTGGGCAAGATGTTCAAGCAGGCGCAGCGAACACACCGGGTAGTGCAGAACCTGCTTTCGTTTGCGCGGCAGAGGAAGCCGGAGCGGGCGGAGGTGGACATCCGGAGGGTGCTGGAAGAGACGCTGACGCTGCGCGACTACGATTTGAAGGTCAACAACATCGACGTGCAAAGAGATTTGGGGGCGGATGCGGCGCTGGTAGTGGCCGATCCGCACCAGATCGAGCAGGTGTTTCTCAACATCATCAATAACGCGGTGGATGCGGTGCTCGAGACTGGGCGCGCGGGGAAGCTGAAGATCCGGGTTTATTGCGAGAAAGGCGATGTGTGCGCGCAGTTTGCCGATGATGGGCCGGGGATCAAGGATCCCAAAAGAATATTCGATCCTTTCTATACGACAAAGAATGTTGGGAAGGGCACGGGGCTGGGGTTGAGCATCTGCTATGGGATTGTGAAGGAACATGGCGGCGACATCACGGCGCACAATGCGGCGGAAGGTGGAGCGGTGATCGAAGTGCGGCTGCCGATGGCGGTCGCGGCCGGAGCGGTGGTGGAAGCGGTTGTGGTTGCTGCGCCGAGGCGGGAGGGAGCGATTCAGGGCCGCGTGCTGCTGGTGGAAGAAGAAGAGGCGGTGCTGGAGTTCGAGCGCGACGTTCTGACCGGCGCCGGGGCCAACGTGGTGACGGCCGGCAGGAGCGACGACGTGAAGACGCGGCTGCTCTCCGAGCCGTTCGATGCGCTGATCATGAGTGGCAAAATGCCTTCGGACTGGAATGCGAGAGAAGCTTTTCTGTGGCTTAAGAAGAATTGTTCCGACATGGAGAATCATGTGCTGTTTACGTTCTCCAACGGCGTGGAGCAGGGCGATGAGCGGGCGTTCCTGCAGGAAAACAATGTGCCCTACCTGGTAAAACCCTTCGAAGTGGCCGAACTGATATCGCAGGCGAGAAAGCTGCTGCAGAAGGCTAAGGCGGCCGCGGGTTCCGCTAGCTAAACCTTCCACAAAGATTAGGAAATGCTTGTCATCCCGAGCCAAAGCGAGGGATGACAATTCCTTTAAAGGTTGCATCACGGTTGCCTTCGCTCGGGACGATAATCCACCTTAGAATCAAAGTTGAGTTCGCAGGCTCTTCACCAACCGGCGAAGCGCTTTTTCGTTGCGGCGGTACCATCGCCATTGCCCCTGCTTTGCTACCTCGACCAGGCCCGCCTTGGTGAGGATGGCCATGTGATGCGAGATGGTCGGTTGGGAGAGGCGTACGCGTTCTTCGATGTCACCGGCGCAGAGGCCGGTGTGTTTTCCGGTTGCTGGGGCGCTCGTGGCGGACGGGCCGCGTTGTTTGAGCGCACCGAGGATTCGGCGGCGTGTGGGATCGGCAACGGCGTGCAGCGTGTGGTCGAGCGATGTGGGCGAAGGCTTCATGGGGAATAGGAATAGCCGCTAAATCGACGGTTGTCAATATGAAGGCCGCTGTCGCGGTGCTCGCAGCCATTCGATGCGGGTGAACTCGAGGAAACGCACGTCATTATCCTCGGAACAATTGGATTGGTCGAGTCGAGGGGCGAGAGTGCCGCCGCGAATCCAATAACCGGTAGCGTCCTGCTTGAGAATGGTTGAGTCGAGCGGGTCCATGCCATGCAGCTTGAAGATGACACGGCGGTTCAACAGAGGGTCGAGCTTCATTGGATTTCGGTTATTTTGTCTTGTTATCTTGTCCCGGTGATTTGTGCTGCTGGTTTTCACTTTTTACTTCTTCAGAATCGGGTTGTATCCCTCGTTGATGAGGCGGGAGCGTGTTGCCTCCGCGTCTTTAATGTCGGTGAAAGGGCCAATCTGAACGCGAAACAACTTCTCGTTGGCAGAGTTGGTGGCCACGAATGCGGGATACTGTTTCTTCTTGAGAGCGTCGACCAGGGAATCAGCGTCCTCCTGCTTCGTGACCGCGGCGACCTGCACGAAGTAAGAAGCGGTGGGGAGTGGCGCCATGGGATCGGGCGGATTGCCCGTCTGGGAAGGCTGCGCGGTTCCCGAGGCAGATGTTCCGGGCGCCGAAGAGGCTGCGGGGGAAGATACGCCGGGTGAAGACGCAGGTTGGCCTCCGGCCGGGGTACCGGAGGAATTTGCGTCTGGGGCGGCGGGCGTCAGTTGCGCATTGGCGTCTTTCTGCTCGACCGCCTTGTAGAAGGTCATCTGGGGAGCGGATTGAGACGCCGAGCCGGCGGGTTTGGGCCCGTTGGACGCGGGTTTCAGAGGTGTTGCGGCGCCGGGGGCGGCGAATCCGACGTCTGACTTGCGGCCGAGCGTGTAGCCGAGCGCAAAGAAAACCGCGCAGACTACGACCAAGCCGAAGAACAGGGTAAGGAGTTTCGCTGTGCCTAATGTGATTTCAGTGTCTTGTTCGGGATCCATCGCAAATAAGTACCTCAGGGGCTAAAACCCACATTGATAGTGAAACGCTCTACGCGGCGCTGAAGTGCCGCTCTTCCACCTTTCATGCCGCGGCTTTGTCATCCCCCTTGCCCAGCAGCTTCTGCAGGCCCGAGAAAAAGTCTACGGGGACGGGAAAGATGACCGTGGTATTTTTCTCGACACCGATTTCCGTCAAGGTCTGCAGGTAGCGGAGTTGCACGCTGACCGGTTCGGTAGCCAGCAGATGGGCGGCATCCACCAGGCGCTGCGCGGCCGAGAATTCGCCTTCGGCGTGAATGATCTTCGAACGCTTTTCGCGCTCGGCCTCGGCCTGCTTGGCCATGGCACGCAGCATGGATTCGGGCATATCGACCTGCTTCACTTCGACGTTAGTCACCTTCACGCCCCAGGGTGACGTGTGCTGGTCGAGGATGCTCTGCAGGCGCAGGTTGATCTTTTCGCGGTGAGCGAGAAGTTCATCGAGTTCCTGCTCGCCGAGGACGGAGCGCAGAGTGGTCTGGGCGAATTGCGAAGTCTGGTAGACGTAGTTGGAAACTTCGACCACGGCTTTGTTGGGATCGATCACGCGGAGGAAAATGACGGCGTTCACTTTGAGCGTAACGTTGTCGCGGGTGATGATGTCTTGCGGCGGTACTTCGAGTGCTTCCTGGCGAAGCGAAACCCGAACCATGCGGTCGATTGGAGCAAACACCAGGGCTATTCCGGGACCTTTGGCGGTGGGTAACAGGCGGCCAAGACGGAAGATGACGCCACGTTCGTACTCGGACAGAATCTTGATTGAGGTCAGAGCGTAAAGAGCAAAGATAACGATGACAATTGTGACGAACCCAATTCCGATGCCAAAGATTTCCATTTATATCTCCACCCCCGAAGCGAGCAACGATCCTATCGCGGATTGTAACGCAGGGAGAGGGGACGAGCGCGGAATTCGGATGCGGGTGGTTGCTTGCGCTGGTGCGCGGCAGTCTAGCTGGTGATAGCTGGCGCGGCGGCTGGTGACGAAATGGCTAGAGGCTCGACTTGAAGCAGGAGTCCGTCGATGCGGCGCACGACCACGGACTGACCTGCAGAAACATCGGCGGAGGAGACGGCGTCCCAGAGTTCGCCGTGGACGAAGATTTTGCCGCGCGGGGAAAGATTGGTTTGCGCGATGCCGGTCTCGCCGATAATTCCTTGGGCGCCGGAGACCATCTTGTTGCGGCGAGCTTTCAGAGCGATGCTCATTAGAAACGCGGTGATGAGCCCGAGCGGAATGCTGACCACGAGCGCGGTGAGCAGGTGGACGCGCATTTCCGGGATGGGCGAATCGACGAGAAGCAGTCCTCCGAGCGTGAGAAGCGCGATGCCGCCGATGGTGAGCACGCCGTGGGTGGCGAATTTGGCTTCCGCGGCGAAGAGCGCGAATGCGCCAAGAATGAGGCCCAAGGCGGCAAAGCGCGTGGGCAGCAGGTTGAGAGCGAAGGCAGCGAGCAAGATAAAGACGACGCCCACCGTTCCGGGAACGACTGCGCCGGGATGATTGAATTCGGCGTAGAGCGCGAGCGCGCCGATGGCCAGCAGGATGAAGGCGATGTTCGGATCCATCAAGTAATCGAGGATCTGTTCCTTGAGGGTCATGCCGAAAGGCACGACCGGCTGGCCGGAGAGGTTGAGGGTGGCCTCGTGACCGTTGAAGCGCTTGATGCTTTTGCTGCCGATCTGGCGGAAGAGATCGTCATCGCTGGATGCGATGTAGTCGATTAAGTGCTGCGCGAGGGCTTCCTGATCAGTGAAAGATTTCGATTCGCGCACCGCGCTTTCTGCGAACTCAATGTTGCGGCCGCGCCGGGAAACGACTGAACGCATTAGAGCGGCAGCATCGTTCTCGATCTTCTGCTTCATCTCGTCGTCGGGCTTGACCTGGGTTGGACCGAAGAGCAGGACGGGATGCGCCGCTCCGGCGTTGGTGCCGGGAGCCATGGCGGCTACGTCGGCGGCTTGCAAGATGAAGATCCCCGCCGAACCGGCGCGGCTGCCGCTGGGCGCCACATAGACGATGACGGGGACTTGCGATGACGTAATCTTCTCGATGATGTGGCGAGTGGATTCGACCAGGCCTCCGGGAGTATTGATCTCGATCAATATAGCTTGCGCGTTGCGGCGCTGGGCTTCGTCGATGGCGCGGGCGATGTATTCCTCGGTGATGGGCTGAATCGTGTCGTTGACGACGATCTTAAGAACTTCGGCGAAAGAGACAGAAGAAAGAACCAGGGCTGCCGCGATGGCGAGAAGAAGTCGCGAGATGGAAGCGCTTTTCATGAGCGACCTGCATGAATATTCTTACTCTTATTTGTGAGTCGCGGCGGAAATTTCTTCGGCTTCGCCGGGGGTCGCGGATGGCGTGCTGGTCCAGCCCGGAAGACTGGTGCTGCCGGTGATGAGCCGAGCGCTGCGCTCATAGGTGAAATACGACCACGCCCACTGAATGAAGACCAGTACGCGATTCTGGAAACCAATCAGAAAAAGAATGTGGACGAATAGCCATGCCAGCCACGCGATGAATCCGGAAATGTGAATCTTGCCGAACTGGGCGATGGCGGCGGAACGGCCGATGGTAGCCAGGCTGCCTTTGTCGTCGTAGTGGAATGCGCGACGAACGTCAGAGGCCCCGCCCTCTCGCACAGAACGCGAGAAGGACGTGGCTCCCGATTCTTGTTCCCGACGAATTAGCTCGGCTACGTAGCGGCCTTCTTGGATCGCAACTGGCGCTACGCCTGGTAACAACTTGCCGGATGCGTCTTTCAGAGCCGCTAAGTCTCCTACAACGAAAACGTCGGGATGATCGGGGAGGCTGAGATCGAGATTGACGGGGACGCGTCCGGCGCGATCGACGGGCACCCCGAGCTTCTTGCCGAGCGGCGACGCGGCGACGCCCGCGGCCCAGAGAATGACGGCTGCGTTCATCTTTTGTGTTTCGCTCACGTTTGTTCCAGCCGTGGTGTCGGTCATGTAAATCATGCCGGGCTCGACATTCGTGACCATGGTCGAAGGGACCACTTCAACACCCAGGCGCTGCAGTTGTTCGAGAGCACTGCGCGAGAGATCCTCGGGATAGGCGGGGAGCACGTGCGGTCCGCCTTCGATGAGATGAATATGGGTGCGGCGGGGATCGATGGAGCGGAAATCCTTGGCGAGGGCGTGACGGCAGATTTCTGCGAGGGTTCCGGCGAGTTCGACTCCAGTCGGACCGGCTCCGACGACCACGAAATTCAGGGGTTCATTATCGTGATTCAGGAGATCGTGGTTCTCGTCCGCGTGGGCGCGGCGTTCGTCCAGTTCGAAAGCGAGCAGAACGCGGCGGCGGACTTCGAGCGCGTCCTCAATGGTCTTAAGGCCAGGCGCGAAAGCTTCCCATTCGTCGTGGCCGAAATACGCGTGCCTGGCGCCGGCGGCGACGATGAGAGAATCGTAAGGGATTTCCTGAACTTCATTTTGCGCGGCGTTTTGCGAATCGGTTTCGTTTTGCGAATCGGTTTGCACTGCGGTCTGGACCACGCGGCGATCGAGGTCGAACCCTGTTACCTCTGCCATTAACACTTCGACATTCTTGTGGCGGTGCAGAATGGAGCGTATGGGAGCGGCGATCTCACCGGGCGAAAGACCGGCGGTGGCTACCTGATAGAGCAGCGGCTGGAAAGTGTGATGATTTTTCCGGTCGATGACGGTGATGCTCACAGGCGCGCTGGCCAGCGCCCGGGCTGCGGTCAAGCCGCCGAAGCCGGCGCCCACAATTACGACGCGATGTGGTTTCTGGTCGTTCATTATCTTGCCGATCCTCTTCTTGTTCTTTTGTTCTTGCGGAGCAAGTTCCTGCTGATCGAGTTCTTGCCGAATCGAGTTCTTGCTGATCAGGCCCCCACTCTATAAGATTCAGCCCGATGGCAATCGGCTCCATAAGATCGGCTGAGGGAAGGTCGATCGAGCGAAGATCGACCGAGCGAAGATCATCGGACTTGCGACCGGCGTGGGTGCGGTGGGTTGTGCCATCAACAGGTGACCTGATTTTCGCGGCGCTACTGGGTTTGCTGCTGTTCACTGCTCTGTCGGTGCGGCTGCTGGGCGACGCGGGAATCGGCTGGCACATTCGTACCGGGCAAATGATTCTGGCGGCGCATGAGATACCTCGTGCCGATCCATTTTCCGCGACCGTTTCCTCAGCGATGGCCGGCCAGGCCTGGTTCGCCTGGGAGTGGCTGTACGACTTGCTGGTGGGATGGCTCGACAGTGCGGCGGGACTGAACGGCGTAGTGCTGTTCACGGGTCTGGTGATTGCGACGGTGTTTGCGTGGACCTTCCGGCTGCTGCTGCGGCGGGGCACGAACATGTTGGTGGCGTTAGTTCTCTTGCTGCTGGCGGCGTCGGCGGCAATGATCCATTTTCTGGCGCGGCCGCACGTGGTGAGTTGGCTGTTAACCGTGGCATGGTTCTGCATTCTGGAGTCGTCGGAGATAAGCTGCTGGACTTCCGATTCCGAATCGTTCGTGGGCTCAGAGTCTAATCCCCGGCACGGCTGGATGCTGTGGCTGCTGCCGCCGCTGATGTTGGTGTGGGTGAATGTGCATGGCGGATTTCTGGTGGGTTTCGTCCTACTGGCGATTTACTTGTGCAGCGCGGTATGGCAGTGGCTGAGGCCGGCGGGGGGCCGGTTCGATGACTTCTTGCGGAAGAGCCATGCCGGGCGGCTGGTTCGAGCTCTGACTCTGGCTGGCATCGTGAGCGGGCTGGCGACCTTGGTGAATCCTTACGGCTTGCAGTTGCACGTTCATATCTACCGCTATCTTACGAACCGCTTTCTGATGGATCACATTAACGAGTTTCAGTCTCCGAATTTTCATTATGTGGCGCAGAAGTGTTTCGCCGGATTAGTGCTGCTGACGCTAGCGGCGCTGGCCGGGAAAAGGCGCTTGCCAGGCCGGGATCGCGTGAGCCAGACACTGGTGCTGTTGTTCGCGGTGTATTCGGGGCTGTATGCGTCGCGGAACATTCCGGTGTCGTCGCTGCTGTTGATTCTGGTGATCGGGCCTTGGCTGTCGGAGGCGATGGAGACATTTCGGGATCGACGATTAGCGGCGCGAGGGGTTGCATCCTCACGATTTCTGCAACGGATGGAGGCAGTCGAGTTCAGCCTTCGCGGTCATCTCTGGCCCATCGCGCTGGTCGTGGTTACCTGCTGGATCGCGGCGCATGGCGGCAAGCTGGGTGCGACGCCATTGACGGACGCCCACTTTGACGCGAAGCGGTTCCCGGTGGCGGCGGTGAGTTATCTCGATGCGCACGAGGTACAGGGGCCGCTGGTAAGTCCTGACGATTGGGGCGGATATTTGATTTACCGGCTTTATCCGCGGGTGCGGATGGTGATCGATGACCGCCACGATTTCTACGGAGAGGAATTCTTAAAGTCTTACTTGAAGATGGTGCACGTGGAGCCAAGCTGGGAAGATTTTCTTCAGCAGCATAAGACTCACTGTGTGGTTGTGCCCAGGGATTCTGCCCTAGCTAACATTCTCGCGGAAACCGGCGGCTGGAAGGCGATCTACAGCGATGACGTGGCGATCGTCTTCGTGCGAACTGCGGCCGGGGGTGAGTAAGTTCGCGAGCGCCCGCTGAGTTTGCTCGCGGTCATCAATGCCATAGCACCCCCCGCCCCTGATAAACTCTCTGCGTGTCGCGCCTTACTCACCTGGAATGCACCCGTTGCGGGGAGCAGTACCCCGCGGACCGTCCACAAACGGTTTGCCCGAAAGATGGCGGCATTTTATATGCGCGCTACGATCTGGAGAGCATCAAGAAGAGTTTCTCACCGTCCTCGCTGCTGCCGCTGGCGCCTACCATGTGGCGCTACGATGCCGTCCTGCCTGAAGCTGTGCCGGTTTCGCTCGGCGAAGGTTTCACTCCCATGCTGCGCAGCCGCGAATATCCCGGCGTCTTTATCAAAGACGAAGGCCTGAATCCCACCGGATCGTTCAAAGCTCGCGGACTCTCCGCCGCAGTTACCATGGCTCGCCATTTCGGCCTGAAGAAGCTGGCCATCCCTTCCGCCGGAAATGCTGCTGGAGCGCTTGCCGCTTATGCTGCCGCCGCCTCCATCGAAGCTCACATCTTCATGCCCAAAGATGTTCCCATGGCCAACCGTATCGAGTGCGACTATTACGGCGCGAAGGTCACGCTGGTCGACGGACTGATTTCCGATTGCGCCCGCAAAATCGCCGAGTTGAAAGAAACCGAGTCTTGGAAAAAAGACGGATGGTTCGAAGTTTCCACGACCAAAGAGCCCTACCGCGTCGAAGGCAAGAAGACGATGGGCTACGAAGTTGCCGAACAACTTGGATGGAAGCTTCCCCAGGGCATCATCTATCCCACGGGCGGCGGCGTCGGCCTGCTGGGCATGTGGAAGGCTTTTGATGAGTTGGAGAAGCTGGGCTTTATTGGTCCTGAGCGTCCGAATATGATCAGCGTGCAATCTGCGGGATGCGCTCCAATTGCTAAAGCATGGGATGAAGGCCACACTGAGGCAGAGATGTGGCCGAACGCTGCGACGCTGGCTGCCGGACTGCGCGTGCCGAAACCTTACGGCGACTACCTGATCCTCGACATTCTGAAAAAGAGCGGAGGCCTTGCGCTCACCTCCACCGACGCGGAAATTCTCGAGGCCACGCGCCACTGGGCGAAAGTGGAAGGTGTTTTCGCCGCGCCTGAAGGAGCTGCATCCCTGGTCGCTTACCAGAAATTGCTGGCCAGCGAATTCTTCAGTCCCAACGATACCGTCGTGCTCTTCAACACCGGCTCCGGATTGAAGTATCTGGACGTGCTGGACAATAAAACTGAAGTGGCGCCGCCGCCGGCGGCCCGCGCTATCGCCGGAATCATCGGACCATACTAGGGAATCCTACTGCTCAAGCTTGGAGGACTTCAGGTTCACGGCCTGGGTCGAGCTGGGGTCGACCTTGACGCGCTCAGCGATGTCGGCTTGGCTCTCCGGAAAATCGATGGCGAAATAGGCGTCGTCTGCGCTCGGTGGCACGGCAAACAGCAAATATTCTCCCGGGATTACTCCGGCAATCTTGTACTGACCGGCGACATCCGTGCGTGCGGTGAGGGTGTAGCGCGGAGTCCGGCGAAGGTCCTTTGACTCAGGGATCAAAGCGACGACCAGCCCGCGAATCGATTTTTCGCCGTCCGTCACCTTTCCTTGAATCGTGCCAGTGTCGCTGGACAGAGTGACATCGCAGTCGAGGGTGGTCCCAGCCGCCAACGTCAACTCGCGGGTCGCGTAGTCGCGGCCGCCGCAGATCGCCTTCTTCACGTAAGCAGATTCTTCTCCCTGGGCACCTGAAACAGTAAAGGTGAATTCACCGGGCGGGATGTTGGTGATCACGAATCGCCCGCCAGCATCGATGCCCGGAGCTCGATGGAGAAGATGAAAGCCCGACCAGAAGGTTTCGAGCGTAATTTGTTTCCCCGCCAGCGAAAGACCCGGGGGCGTCTCGACGCTCCCGCGCACTTCGGCAGCACGGCCGATTTCAATGTCGGCGTTTACGTTGGAGTCCACCACGCGAACCGACGCAAAACCCAGTTCGTGCTCGACACCGGCAGCGTCGGTTGTTTTCACCCTGAGCGTGTAGTCACCGGCAGCAAGAGACGAACACTTGAAGGAATGATCGGACTCCAGTCCGACACTGTCGCCGACGGGTCCGAATGTGTACCCCGCGGCATCCACTCGCTCGCAGCTGACCTCCGCGCCTTTAGGCACCGGGCGCGCCTCTGCGGAGATCACCTTGCCAGTGATGGCGTAGTTTCTCTCGGTTGGTACGGTGAACCGTATGTCATTGGTGGTTGCCTCGGGTCCGACTTTCACGACCTGCGCTTCGTCGAGCGCTGGCGTTCCGGGATAAAAAGTGTTGCGATACTGCGCACCGCCCGTCGGATCCTGCTTGAGTCCCGTTGCCCCCATCGGATGCTGGATCAAACCTCCCGCGCTCACGTAGTAAGAACCGGGCTGAAGATTCGCCATGCGGAAGTTGCCCAGATCGTCCGTGACAGTCTGACCGGCCGCAGAAACCTGTTTTCGTCCCCCGGGCCGAAACTTGATGCGCAGAGCCATGACCTCAAGGCCCTGAACTGCCTCCCGGTCTTCGTCGGAGACTTGCCCGGCGATCACTCCCGTGGGGCGCAGGCGCAGGGTTAGACTATCCACTCTTTGTCCCGGCCGGAGGGTGACGAATCGACCTTGATCGGCTTCGTGCAGAGAGACTTCTGAAAATCCGTTCCGCCAGACCGAAATTCCATAGGTGCCGGCCGGAAGATCAGGAAACAGAAATGTACCGTCCGGACCGGTGCGCACGATGCGCTCACGACCGGCGGCTTTCGCCGTGCCGGAATCGGCAGGATAGAGTTCGACTTCTGCCTTGGGAATGGATTCGCCAGTGTCGGAGCGACCAACACGCCCGGAGATCTGTCCCAATGCCGGCTTGGAGGTTTGGGAAGAGTCCGTCGTCTGGCCGACTGAAAGCGCGACGGGAGTTAGCCAGAACACTGTGCACGCCGAAGCCGCGACGAGGAATGCAAAACGCGCAGACTTGCGATCAGACCCTGAGTTCATCGCCCTGCCCAATCCGGTATCATACCCCTCTGACCACATGGATGCATCGGGGTTTCCCATGCAGGACGAATTGAAAACCTGCGCTTTGCAGGAGCCAGGACTGTAACCAAGATTGCCATCGACAAGCAGCCGCGAGAGAGCGAAAACAGAGAGCATGAGGAAAGTTGGACTCTCGCTTTGTCTCCTTCTGGCCGGTTGCGCGGCGAAAAAGACGCCGGTCGCTCCGACCCCGCCTCCCATCCGAAGCCAGCTTCCTCCACCCACCGCTGAACGGATCGAACATTGTGTAGTAGTCAAGCAGGAGAATGCCAATACAGTGACGTGCAGTTGTGTACCCGCGAACACCGTGATCGATTCAAAAACCGGGCACACCACGCTGGTCTGCAAGGCCATGAAGGAAGAAAAGTGAGACCATCGTCAACATGGCGTCAGTCGCGGGCCTGATTGATGCTTGCGGATTCGCGACGTACTCTGTAGGCTAGTTGTTTGCATTGGCTGCCAAGCCCGCACGCGAAATTTGCTGTCCATGAAGCCACACGGTGATGATGCTGTCGTATGCGTCCACACTTTCGAGCGGCGATTTCTTCAGCAGGATAAGGTTGGCGATTTTTCCCGGCTCAATAGTCCCGACCTGCGAATCGAGCTTGAACTTCCGGGCGTTGCTGATTGTGGCGGCTTTGAAAATCTGTTCGAGAGATGCCCCTGCCTTCTTGAGTTGCTGCATCTCCAGAAAGCCGTTTAGTCCAGGCAGATTTCCGTAAGTCGGAGCCGATGGTGTGTCTGTGCCGAAGAGGAAATCGGCATCTTTGGCTGCGAGATACGCAACCACTTGGCGCACCCGCCGGAGAGGGCCTGCGTCAACCTCTTCCAGCATCGTTGCGTCCGGCGTGTCGCCTTCCGAGATCTCTTTCTTGAACCATTTTCCCTGAGGAGAGTTGAACCATTCCAGCATCTCCGCCGGAATGACCTTCGGAATTGCCTCCATGCTCAGATATTGCGGATCAAAATATGCACGGAGACCTCCCATCACCTGAATGGTCGGTTGATAGCCAATCCTTTTCTCCACGATGCGATCCAGTAGGTCTTTGATTTCGACAGGAAGTTCGGGCTGCTTTCCAAGATCGCCCCAGTTCCACATGCCATGCGCGATAACGTCAACGTCTCCGTCGACGGCGAATCTCTGCGCTTCAAATGAGTTCGCGTGCATCATCAGCGTCAAGCCGTCTTGCGTCGCGGCCTTGCGGATCTCCGCAAAAACATCGCTCGTAATGACAGGCAGATTCTTGTCTTGCCCGAAGCCGCGCTCGAAGTAGGTCTTGACGCAAATGCCGCCCGAGTCCTTCACCCTGGCTACGGCTGCCTCGGGAGTATGATCCCGCGGATTGTATTCCGAAGGGATGCTCGACGCTTGCTTAGAATCGTAAATGAAGTTGGGGAACAGTTTGAAACGCACAGCCGGGGGCGCAAAGGACATGGGGTATCCATTGGCAATCGGCAAGGACAGCCCGCAGTCATACAAATCGGGATGCAGCGGAGCTTGCCTGAAGTCCTCCAGCGCCCGGCGGTCGATCACTGCCAGGTCGACGAGTGTGGTGTAACCGAAGTAAAGATAAGAACGCGGAAGTTGCTTGAAGTATTTGGTGACCATCGCCGGCTTCGCTGCATTCGAATCGAAGCTACTCTCGAACTGCATACCGGGGATGAGAGCGAGGTGAACGTGCGAGTCGATGAGACCCGGAATAAGAAATTGCCCTTTTCCTGAGACAACTGCGGCGTCCGCCGGCTTCTTTGTTGTTTTTCCCCGCTCCACGCTGACGATACGCCCGTTTTCGATCAGGACGTTGCCCTCAGCGATGTGATCGAGATTCTCCGGCGAGATGATAGTCACGTCAGTGATCAAGATTCGGCCCGGTCCCTGCTGACTCGAAGCAGAACCAGCAAAGGTCACGACTGAGAGAAGCAGCCCAAGCATTCGGGTGAAGAACTTCATATCGACTCCTTGCTCTTACGGCGTTGGGTCAGGCAATTCCAAATCCCACAGGTCCGACGACTCCTTGATGTCGCCAGTAGACACCGGTTCGGCGCAACCGTGCCAGAGGCGAAGTTAATCTAATTGTCAGGACATACTAATTTACGGAATGCGCAACGATTAGGTACGCCGCGCCCCGAGATGATGAAATAGTTAATCGGGAATCTACGGTATTGTAGGCGAGCCACTTTGTTCTTACATGTAGGGTTGTCTACTGTGCCGCCACGAATGTTTCCCCAAGATGGGTGTCGAGTAAGAATCCACAAACCTGCGCAGGATCACCGGCCATTGTTTTCCGTTTTCAGTACAGTGCAGCGCAAATTTGAGCGGGAAAAAACTCTCGCCGTCTGGCTAGACCGGGAGTACGGCGTGCGCTCGGTTTTCTGGCTTTTGTGGCTCTTGATCCTGGGGATCCTTCCGTGCGGAGCCCTCGCGCCTTCGGACTACTACAACCACATAGTGTTCGACAACAGTGTTACGCCCGACTACTACTATTACAGCAGTGGGCGGTCAGTGTTTCCCAGCACCGTTCAGTTGCTGTCAGGAGCGTTGCCCGTCGACAGGAAGATTTTTTTTACCCCACCAAATGCGCTGCGCCTGCAATGGCGTTCGGTAACGGGGGGAAGCTGGGAGACGGAAGTGCGCGTGGTCAGTATGCGGAACCGGCCAACGGACTTCCGTGGCGACACGCTTTACCTGTGGTGCTACTCCCCAGAAGCAATCCCTGCCGCCGACTTGCCAGTTATTCAGTTGGAGGATGAAGAACATGATTTCACAGCACCGCTGAACCTGGACGGTATCACCGGCGATTTTCCCGCCAGGCAGTGGGTTCAGGTTCGGCTTCCGCTGGGCAAGTTCGCGACTGCGTCCATTCGTCCTTTTCAGCCGCGCGAGCTACATAGTGTGCACTTCGGACAGAGCGCAGCAGACGACACCCCGCGCACCTTAATCATCGATGAAATAAAAATCGACTACAGAAGCGTGGCTTCGCCAGTCGCGGCCGAGGTAAGGAGTGCTCCGCCTGCGCCGCAAAATGTGCAGGCCAAAGGCTACGATCGGCATATTGACATCAAATGGAATCCGGTTGCAGACAATGATCTGCAAGGCTACACGATCTACCGCTCGCTCGCAGGGCACAAGTTCCAGCCCGTAGGTATTCAGCGTGCCGGCATCAACCGCTATACCGATTTCCTTGGCCAGTCAGGGGCGAAGGCCTCGTATCGGGTCAAGGCTGTCGACCGGGCTTACCGCCAGTCCGCCTTTTCTGGCGAAGCCGGCGCGTCGACCCACGAACTCTCCGACGATGAATTACTGACCATGTTGCAGGAAGCATGTTTCCGCTATTACTGGGAGGGGGACCATCCGGACGCGGAGGCAACGCTTGAGAATATTCCGGGAGATGATCGCATTGTCCCGACCGGCGCCACCGGTTTTGGCATCATGGTCCTCATGGTCGGAGTCGATCGCGGGTTCATTACTCGCGAGCAGGGAATTGAACGGCTCACGCGAATCCTGGACTTCCTCGAGAAAGCACCTCGCTACCACGGTGCATGGCCCCACTTCCTGAATGGCTATACAGCTCAGAGCATGTTGGTTTTTGGCATGTTCGACAACGGCGGCGATCTGGTGGAGACCGCTTTTCTGATGGAAGGGTTGTTGGCCGCACGCCAGTATTTCAAAGGACCAAGCGAAGATGAGCAAAGTCTTTATCGGAGAATTACCCACCTTTGGGAGACCGTGGAGTGGGACTGGTACCGGCGCTCTCCGCAAGATAACGCGTTGCTGTGGCACTGGTCTCCGCAGTGGTCGTGGTACATCGATCATCGGCTCACCGGATTCAACGAAACCATGATCACCTACCTGCTGGCCATTGCCTCGCCTACGCATCCCGTTCCGGCTGACCTCTATTACACGGGATGGGCGGGCCAGTCGCCCGCCGCGATTGCCTATCGCAGCGGATGGTCCGGATCAAGCGAAGGAGACCACTATCAAAACGGCCATACTTACTATGGCATCAAGCTCGACGTGGGCGTGGGTGCGGGCGGTCCGCTGTTCTTCACGCAGTATTCGTTCATGGGCTTCAATCCCCGCGGCATTCACGACCGGTACACCGATTATTTTGACAACAACCGTAATATTGCGCTCATTAACCTGGCATACTGCGAAGCGAACCCCAGCCACTTCCAAGGCTATGGCGCCGATGATTGGGGGCTGACGGCGAGCGACGACCAGTTAGGCTATCTCGCTCACGCTCCAGACCCAGCGAACGACGATGGCACGATCACGCCGACGGGCGCGCTCTCGTCGTTCCCCTATACGCCCGAGGCTTCCATGGCTGCTCTCAAGTTTTTTTATCGAGAGCTTGGAGACCGGTTGTGGGGGGTTTACGGACCGCGCGACGCGTTCAATCTTTCCCGCAACTGGTTCTCCCCTATTTACATGGGCCTCGATCAGGCGCCGATCGTGGTTATGATTGAGAACTATCGCAGCGGCCTGGTCTGGAAAATGTTTATGTCAAACCCGGAGATTCAGCCCATGCTGGACAAGATCGGTTTCCACCCCGATAAGGCTGCGAGCGCGTCCGCCACGGAGCGCTAGCCGGATTCTGTAGTTCCTGTTTTTGCTCCCCGATTTTTTGTCAGATTGTCAGCAACCCTTCAGTTCGACGGCGGCATCTCATTCCGCCGCCCTCTACGAGGACGGCGACGCCTACGTCGTCGGAAACATCACCAGCAATACAATTGCTAGATCCTGAAAAAGCGATTTAGTAGGAGTTCGCGTGCTGCTTAACAGCCTGGAGCATGTGGCTGCGAGCGTTTTCAGCAAGCAAAGAGCACAGGAGAAGGAGAATCTCATGAGGCGTTCGAGTTTGGCAGTCTACGTCGCACTGCTAACGGTAGGCATCATTACATCGACCACGTTGGTCCAAGCTCAGTTTCGCGCCTCCCTCCGAGGGACGGTGACCGATCCCCAGGGTGAAGTGGTTGCTGGCGCAACCGTGACTCTCGTGGATACGGACACCAACCAGACCATGGTGTCTACCACCGACGGCAACGGCATTTACAACTTCAATGCGCTGCCGCCGGCCCCCTATCGAATGACTGTGGAACACGAAGGGTTCACGAAGAAGGTGTTGGGGCATGTCGTCATTATCCCCGAGCAGCCGAATGGACTCGACCTGCAACTCGAGGTGGGTCAGGTTCAGCAGACTGTAACCGTGTCGGGTACAACCCAGCCGCTGGACACGGAGACGGCCACGGTGAGCGGCACTGTCACCAGCAACCAGGTTCAGCACATGCCCTCATTTGGACGGGATGTTACCAAACTCGCCGAACTTGCTCCCGGGTCTTTCAGTGATGGTTCGCAGGCAAGCGGCAGCGATAACTATAACCTTCCCGGCACTCAGACTCAGGGGGGTGCTTCTGGCGGTAACGATGGCATCTTCAAGACGGAAAACGGGGTCCAACTGATCGCCAACGGCAACCAGACTGAGAACAACGGCATTTCGATTGATGGCATCAGCACCACCAGCGCAGTCTGGGGCGGCTCTACCGTTATCACCCCGTCTGAGGATTCCGTTGACAACGTAAAAATAGTTTCGAATAGCTATGACGCCGAGGATGGCCGCTTCAGTGGCGCCCAGGTTCAGATCACCTCCAAGAGCGGCAGTAATAACTTCCACGGCAGCCTCTTTTTTACCACTCACCAACCGAACCTGAACGCCTACCAGCCGTACAACGGCTATTTGCTTGCCGATCAAAGAGACAACGATAAGTTCCAGCAGTTGGGCGGCAGCGTCGGCGGTCCGATCTGGAAAAATAAGATCTTCTTCTTCTTCAACTATGAGACGGTTCGTGAACCATCCTCCCCGCTCCAAGGCAACGGATGGTACGATACGGCGGCTTTCGACGCCATGGCGCTTCCGGGAAGCATCGCAGCGCAGTATCTTTCTTTCCCCGGCGCTGGCGTAGTCGGGACCCTGAATCCCAACGCCGGCTGCCAAACCGCCGGGCTGACGGAAGGAGTGGACTGCGCAACCATTCCTGGCCAGGGCATCAATCTCGGCACGCCGTTGACGACGGGCTTACATACGCAAGATCTGGGCTGGACCCAGCCAAGCAATCCCGGCTGCGGGGGGGCCGGCACGGGTTGTGGAACCGCTGGCAGCCCCCTCGGAACGGTGGCTGACCTGGCGAACTTCAACACCATCAACCCGACTACCTTCACTGCCACCCAGTACAATGGCCGCCTCGATGCGAATGTTACGAGCAAAGATCACATCGCCTTTGCCCTCTACTGGGTTCCCTTGTCAAAAACCGATTACAACGGCGGCACCCGCGCCTATAACCTCTTCCATCATCAGCAAACCAATGACGCGTTCTCTGTTATCTGGAACCGTACCATCTCGCCGTCTTTCCTCAACGAAGCTCGCGTCAATGCCGCCGGTTGGCGGTACAACGAAATCGGGGATAACCCGCAGTCACCGGTGGGACTTCCCACCGACAATATAGGGGTAATCGGCGGCATTACCCCAAATCAATTCGGGCCTACCGTCGGCGGCATCTACGATCAATGGACGTACAGCTACAAAGATGTGGCCACCAAGATTTCTGGGCGCCACACCATCAAGTTCGGCGGTGAAGTCACGCGCCTCTTTTACCTGCAAAACAATGTTTCCAGCGGTAACGGTGTGCCAGACTACTTCTTTTTTAACCTGTGGGACTTCCTCAACGATGCGCCACATCAGGAACAGGCGAACTTCAGTCCTACTACCGGAGAACCGACGGCGGAGCGCCAGGACGACCGCACAAACATCTGGGGCTTCTTCGTCCAGGACGACTTCAAACTTCGGCCGAACCTGACCATTAATCTCGGCCTGCGCTGGTCCTACTTTGGTCCACTCTCCTCCAAGGAGGGCAACATGCTGTATGCCGTCCCCGGATCCGGGGCAAATTATCTGACTGGATTGGTTGTACGCAGGGGAGATTCCTGGAACGCACAGAAGGATAACTTCGGACCCGAGATCGGTTTTGCCTGGAGTCCGAGTCGGTTCGGGAGCAGGATCGTGTTCCGCGGGGGTTACGGCCTGAACTATAACCAGGAAGAAATCGCCATTTCGTCCAGTATTGTAAACAATCCCGGGGTGGCAGTGTCGCCGAGCCTGGTCATGGCCACGCCGTCCTCGCCGAACCCCGGCATCGTTTACGCCGTATCCAGTGACGTGCACAACTTGAATGGGTACCCAGCTAACCCGAACACGATTTCGACCTTCGGCGCCAACGGACTACCCAGCAGTGGCGCCAATGTCGAAATCTTCCCCAGCACCCTACCCACCATGCGTGTCCATCACTACTCGTTCGACACGCAAGACGATCTGGGCCACAATTTCGTGTTCTCATTGGGATATGAGGGAAGCCTGTCGCGCAACATCTTCTTCCACGAGGATCCGAGAGCTGTCCCTGCGATCTTGGGCTACACATTCAACCCTGAGATCACTGGGGGGGACTACTGGACCGTTAACGGCCGCGGCAATTACAACGCCATGCTCGCCGAATTGAAGCACCAGTTCTCGCGTCAGTTCATGGCCGATGCCCAATTCACCTGGGCCAAGAGCATGGACACCAGTTCCGGCCCGTACTCCCAGCAGAATTATCCTTATAACCTTGACCTCGACTACGGGCGCTCCGACTACAATGTCAGCAAAGCGTTCAAGGTTTTTGGCATGTGGCAGCCGGCCTTTTTCCACGGCAACAATAGTTGGGTTGAAAAAATCGCAGGAGGATGGTCGCTCAGTGGCATCTTTAATATCCACTCCGGCTTTCCCTGGACTCCTCTCGTAAGCGTTGTGGGCGGAGATCTCTACTGCGGAACTTGTTACGCCTATGGAAACATTCTTCCCGGCGCGTACCTGGGCGGCGCAGGCAACGGCACGAACAACAATGCATTCAAAGGCCCGGTTAGTTCAAACTTCCCCGAGGGGGCAAGCGTGGCTACTCCGGGTGGAACGGCCTATTTCTCGGCGCCAACCTACACTGCCTATAGCGGCACCGCTTACGGGAATGCGCTTCCTCAGCCTCCCGGTGTCCAGCGCAACTCGCTCAACCTTCCGGGATATAAGGACATAGATCTCACGCTGGCGAAGGGTTTCGGCCTCCCAAACACGCCGGTGCTCGGCGAAAACGCCAGGTTCGAATTGCGAATGGATGCCTTCAACCTGTTCAACAATTTGAACTTCAACCCAACTGTGATCTCGAACAACATTGGCAGCTCGAACTTCGGCACGATTCCGGGCGCTCTTGCTGGCCGGGTTGTCGTGCTGTCGGCTCGCTTCAGCTTCTAACAGCGGCCTTCTGAGGGTGCGCCGGTATTAGAGACACTCCTTCCGTTAGAATCGAGAGATCCGATGCTCACACGACGAAGGTTTCTTGCCACCGCCGCCTGCACCTTGGCTGCAGCACGTCTTCACGCGCAGGGCCAAAGCAAGGTCCGGGTTGTCCTCAGCATCCCGAGGGAGGCGACCGGTCCGCACATGCCGATCGACTTTGTCGGCCTCTCGTATGAGGTGCAGCAACTTGCGGACGCCACTTTCTTTTCGGCGCAGAACAGCGGCTTGATTCGCGAGTTCAAAGCGCTCTCGTCAACGGGTGTTCTGCGCCTTGGGGGCAATACCAGCGAGTTTGCTTACTGGAAACCCAAACCCGACTCTCCCGAACCGGAGCATCCTCAAGTGCGTGAGGTTGTGGGCGAACCGAAAGCGCGGTACTACGCCGTGACGCCCAAGGCAGTCAGAAACCTGGCGGAGTTTCTCCAGGCCGCAGGTTGGAATTGCATCTACGGCATCGGGATGGGCACGAATACGCCGGCACGCGCCGCCGAGGAAGCGGCCTTTGTGGCCGGGACAGTGGGCGACGGGCTGCAGTATTTCCAGATCGGAAACGAGGCGGATTTATTTGACCATCACCTGCGCGATCCGAGAACCTGGTCGGCCAAGACATACCTGGAAGAATGGCTCGCACTGGCACGCGCTATCGCAGCTAAGGTCCCGGCGGCAAAGTTCGGCATGCCGGATGTCGCGAGCAAGGTTTCATGGCTGACCGAGATTGCGGATCTTTGGCCTTCCATACAAGCCCCGCCCAGCGTAACGACCCTGACTCATCACTATTACTTTGGCGGCCCGGCGACGAACCCCGATGTCAACATTCCGAACCTGCTGAAACCGGCGACGGTGCAAAGGGTGCAGAACACGGCGAATATCGCATCAGCCGCAGCCAGCAAGATGAATGCGCGCGTTCGCATGACGGAAGGCAATACTTGCTATCGCGGAGGCAAGCCGGGTGTCTCCGATGCGTTTGCCGCCGCGCTTTGGTCCGCCGACTATTCGCTGCTGTTGGCCAGTAATGACTATTCCGGCGTGAATCTGCACGGTGGTACGGGCAAATCCGTGGCCAATTCCGTTGGCGGATCTCTTCCCGGCGACGCGCTCCTCGAAGCAAATGGCGAAACTCCCGAACAGATTGCCGCGCACCCGCATCCATTCTATACACCCATTGGGACATTTGGCTCGGACTATATATTGGAGCCGGTCGCGTATGGGCTCAAGTTTGCGGGCGCATTCAGCGGCGGAACACTGTTGAAGTCCGAATTCTCGACGAAGCTGCAGGATGCAGGAGTCAATGCAACCGCGTATGCCGCGAAACTGCCTAACGGGCAGACATCGGTCATCATTCTGAACAAGGACGCCGCAGCAGACCTTGAGGTAGAACTCGACTTTGGTCGCGGCGCGAGGGGAGCGGTGCACACCGAGACACTACACGCACCGGCAGTCGACAGCCGCGAAGCTCACATCACAGCGTCAACGAAGACCGAATCGCTCAAACAGGGCAGGTGCTCCGGTACTGTTGCCCATGCGTCGGGACTACGTGTGACCCTGAGTTAGTTGAATCGCTGACCGGTTGCATTTCATCAGCGGACCGGCTTGAAGTCGAAATAAGCCAGATTCATGTTCCCGTTCGTCAATATGTGCACCGTGAGAACATTCTTCCCTTTGCTCAGACGCACTTTGAAAAGTTGCGAAGCCAGATTCCAATGGTGCCACTGACGCCAGGCAACCGGGTCTGCAGGATCATTCGTTGTGCCGATCTGCAGAGGTCCGGTCGCGTCCTTTCCATTCACATCCACTGATATTGTGCCGCCGCGATTCGATGTGTAAAGGACATCGGCCGCGTACGTGCCCGACCGTGCCACCTCTACTGTAACGTTGAACCACTCTCCGGGCTCGGTCCAGCCAACATACAGCAGGTCTGCAGCGGGCACGACCTTGTCGAAGGGGTTGTCGTCAACCAGATCAGGCTTTCGATTGAATTTCGTGTAGGAAATATCCACTCCCTCCTGGATACGAAATTCATTGAGATAGGTCCCATCAGCCGGATTCAACTCTCCGCTGCCGTGATTCTTTGCATCGCTGTCGTGATACGCAACTCCCTCGCCGCCCAAATCATAGTAAGCGCACAAGACCTTCCCCGGTATCTTTTGTGGACCGCCGCTATAGCGGGCGTCGTGGTAAGGCAAGCCCTTATATTGGCTCAGGAACGACTGAGAGAACGCAATTGTCGACGACATCATTGCGGCGACGAAGCAAAAGGAAAACATTCGACGATTCATTCTTCATCTCTCCTATGCACCGATCAATACCTTGAATAAAAGTCGTATGCTCTCAACCGACGGTGAAACCAACCGCAAAACGCGACCCGCACACGACCCGCAGAAGAAGTACCCAAAGACAAAAGATTGACTGGCTCGCAAAGAGAAAACTATACTCGCATGGTCGATTAGTTCCCAAGAAAATCGATATTCTATTTCGGATGACTTGGAGCCATGGACATGAAAACGAATGACACACCGCACGATGCCGGTAGCCAGAACCGCCGGGGTTTCCTTAAGACAGGAGCAGCATCGATAGCTGTTGGTCTGTCTGCAGGGGTAATCGCGCCGTCCGCGTCTGGCGAAGCGACGTCAACGGAAAACAATCCAGCTGCGGCAAAGGCCATTCAGGAAATGATGCCGACGCGCAATCTGGGCAAGACAGGATTTCGGGTCGGGATTTTTGGCCTCGGCGGCCAGGGAGCGCTGGAGAAAGCCAATAACGAAAGCCTCGCCTTGCAGATGATCCAGCGCGCGCTTGAGTTAGGAGTGAATTATTTCGATACCTCAGCCATTTACGGCGGACCTGACAGGTGGAGTGAACAGTATCTTGGAAAGGGTCTCAAGGGCAGCCGGGACCACGTTTTCATCGCTACCAAGACCAAAGAGCGAACCCGCGATGCCGCTCTTAAGAACCTCGACGTGTCTCTCAAGCTGCTGGATACCGATCACATCGACACATGGCAACTGCATGATGTTGGGATTCAGGAAGACATTGATCAGATATTTGGCAAAGGCGGTGCGATAGAAGCCCTGGTTCAAGCGCGCGATCAGAAAATGGTGCGCCACCTCGGCGTCACCGGACGCTTCCGTCCCGAAGCGCTCATCGACTGCATCAACCGCTTTCCCTTTGACACCGTCCTGATGGGCGTCAACGCGGCCGACAAATACTATTATAGTTTCGAAAAAGATCTCCTTCCGCTGGCCGTCGAGAAACAGCTGGGGATTATCGGGATGAAGGTGATGGCACGCGGCCGCATTCTTTCCAGTTGGACGCCGCCGCCTGTGGAGCAACAAAGGCATTCATGGGAAGGCCGAGGCGCAATCGCCACCACTCCGGGTACGCTGACCAAGCGGGAAACCTTCTATTACAATCTCTCGCTACCCATCAGCACGGCGATTATCGGGTGTGACTCAGTCGAGCAGGTCGAGGAATGCGTGGAACTTGCCCGTTCCTTTACCCCGTTAAGCCAGGCCCAGATGACAGCCACGGAAGCGAAAGTAGAACCTGTTGCCAAGCAGTCCCTGTTTTTCCGGCTCATGCCGCGCTGAGGATTGCCTGACTAACAGACGACCGCGTCAGTCTTCCTGCACAGTCCTTACTTGACTGCCGCACCATACACCAGTGAAAGTCCGGACCGAGAAAGTCCAGACCGAGAAGCTTTAGACCGAAAAAACTCAGACCGATCGATGCTGTTCTCGGTGTTCCTATCCGGAAACGCAGTTCCCGTTGCGTCATTTGCTGCGAGCCGCCGCCGGAGTCTCCGCTTAGGAAATAGCAGGTCGCGCATTTTCATCTTAGCTTTGTGCAATTGCGATTTTGAATTGCCTACCGAGCAGTCCAGCATCCTGGCAATTTCATGATGCTGATATCCTTCAACTTCATGGAGCGTGAAAATCTCCCGGCACCCCTCGGGAAGTTCCTGCATGGCGCGGCGCAACGTAATGCGATCGATCGCGCCAGCGAGCCGAGGGTCCGCTTTCCCGACATCGCGCCGGAGAGAAGGCGATTCAGACGACACCGGCTCGTCGAGAGAAACTATCGGCGGAGACTTGCGCCGGCGCAGCTTCATCAGCACCGTGTTGACAGCTACCCGGTACAACCATGTGGAAAAGGCGGAGTCGCCGCGGAACGAACCGACACTTCGAAACACCTGCAAGAAAGCTTCTTGCGTAAGGTCTTCCGCCTCCGCGATATCCTTCGTCATCAGCAGGCACACAGAATACACACGCTTTTTGTGACTCTGGAAGAGCGTCGCAAAAGCCTGCTCGTCGCCACTCTGCGCGCGCTGAACCAGGCTGTGTTCGGATTCGGTTCGATTGGTTTCGTCGCTGACTGGAATTAAATTCGTTGCTGTAACGGAAATCGCGCAAGTCGCCACTGTAGTCTCCTTCGATCGAACTAGAGTGTTTGTGTGTGCTCTGGATGATTCCGGGAGCATCCAACTTCCATCACTGAGACTAGCGACAATGCCTCTCTCACCCCATCAGGATGCTCCTGTAATTGGCTGTCAGACTTCCTGTACCACTAGCTGAATTTAAATACCGAAGTTGAATACCAGAGTTAAATAGTGAAGTTAAATGGTGAAGTTAAGTAGCGAAGTTAAATGCTGAGGGGATGGTTCGTTTGTGGGCACGCGTTCGGCTTCAACGCGGACCTCGATCCGTTCCCGCCGAGCCGATGCGTTTGTGATTTGGCGAGCGGCGGGAGCATTCGGTCCCGCCATTCTTAGTCCTGATCCTCGTGATCGACGCTAGCCTTGCGGCCCTAAAGCCGTCCGGCCACAAAGCTGTCAGAGATCCCCAGCTTACCGGCTCGGGGTGGTTGTGCGCGATCCAGGTGCAAGTAGGGGCATTCTTAGAGAGATCTACAGGTTTGGAGCCGATGACTTCGGGGAAATACCGTACGGCCGGTAGTGATAGAGCGACAGCAGGAGATCGAAATTGGGATGGGATCGTGCTCAGGGCCTTCGGTGGGGAAAGGCTTTGTTCTGAAAATCACGTTCAGCTTGGGCCACGTTCTCCGGTCGCCCGAGATCCCGCCAATAATATTCGTCCGCGCGAAATCCAAGAATATTCTCGCCCTTAGCAGATAGCCGCAAGTAAGACGCGATGATCGAGAACACTTTATCTCCCGTCATCGTCGACAAGAGGCGAGGCGAAATAACATGCACACCTGAAAAAGCAAGCGCTTTCACCGGCGTGTATCCTCGAACCAACTCGGGAACTCCATCGCGCCCCGCTCGCCGCCCGCAAAGTCGAAGCTGCTCATCGAACAGCAAGTATCGGGAAGTCTCGCGATCTTGCACCGCCAGCGTCGCCAAGGCCCCACGTTCGCGATGAAACTGCAGCATCCGTCCCAGATCAATCGTGCTGATGACATCAACATTGTGCAGAATGAAGGGCTCATCCGAAGGGCCGGTTTCGAGAAAATGAGCGGCCTTCTTCAGCCCACCACCGGTGTCGAGCAAAACCTCTTCGCGTGAGATTTCAATACGCATGCCGAAGTTGTCGTGCGCCCTAAGATAATCGACAACCATCTCGGCAAAGTGATGCACGTTGATAATCACGTCGCGAATGCCAAACGCACGCAAACGCGAAAGCGTGATCTCAAGCAGAGTGAGTCCTGCCACTTCTACCAGCGCCTTGGGACGATCATCCGTAAGCGGCCGGAGACGCGTGCCCAGGCCCGCAGCCAGAATCATCGCCTTCATCGCGACGGTGCCTCCGCGCCCAAGGCTCGCTTCGTCCTCAAACCACATCCTTCCCTTCCAGCTCTCGATGCCGCACCACGACATCCACTCCATTCCGCCCGCGCAGGCGCTTCGCCAACTGTTCCGCCAGAAAAACGGAGCGATGCTGGCCGCCGGTGCAGCCGAACGACACCATCAAGTGTTTGAAGCCGCGTTGCTGATAATTGCTCACGCTAGCCTCCACCAAAGATAGGACGCTGGCCAGAAACTGATGTACGCTCTCCTGCTGGTTCAGGTAATCGATCACTGGCGCATCTTTGCCCGTCAATGCCTTGAAGCGATCTTCGCGGCCGGGGTTCGGCAAACTACGGCCATCGAAAACAAACCCGCCGCCGTTTCCACTCTCATCCTTCGGCCAACCCCGGTGAAAAGAAAAACTGGAAATCCGCACTGTGAGATTGTCAGCTTCCGAGGCGATGCTCTGCAGTTTCTCCGAAGCCAGCATGCTATTGAAGGCTTCCATCAGCGTGGGCAGAGCGATCGGCAGCTTCACGTTATGCAGCAGCCAGCGCAGGTTCTTCAGCGCGTAAGGCACGCTCTGCAAAAAATGAGCTTTGCGCTCGTAGAAGCCGCGAAATCCATAAGCCCCCAACGCCTGCAAAATGCGCACATAAACGTAACCGTAGTAATAATGCAGGAACGCTTCGCGCTTCACATCGGCAAAGCCGTCAAGCTTTTCGATATAAAGATCGAGTAGCTGCTGCCGCAGCTCCGGCGGCAGATCAGCCTTGGCATCGTAGAGAAGGGAAGCGACGTCGTACTGAAGCGCGCCCCTGCGGCCGCCCTGATAATCCAGGAAAAAAGGCTGCCCGCTCTTGAGCATAATATTTCGCGACTGGAAGTCGCGGTAGAGAAAGTAATCGCAGTCGGCGCTCAGTAGAAAAGTGGTGAGACTGTCGAAGTCGTCTTCGAGCGCTTGCTCACTGAAGGGAATCCCGGCGAGCCGGAGGAAGTAATACTTGAAATAATTCAGATCCCAGGAGATGGACTGCCGATCGAACCTGCCTCGCGGATAGCAGACTTTGTAATTCAAGTCGCGCCCCGCTTCGATCTGAAAGCGCGGCAACACGGCTACAACCTTGCGGTAGGCCTCCACCACATCGGGAGCGATGTCCTCTCCGGTCCGATGCTTGGAAAGAAACTCGAAGAGCGTAGTATCGCCCAGGTCTTCTTCGAGATAAGCGCCCTGATTCAAATCCTCAGCATAAATCTCTGGCACGGGCAGACCGTGGCGGCGAAAATGCCGGGAGAACTCCAGAAAAGCGACGTTCTCTTCGCGGACGTTATACAAAATTCCGATTGCGCTTTGCCGCTCAGCAGAAAGCCGAATGATGTTACGGCCCGAACCGCCGAGTTGGCCCTGCACCGGCTGCATCCGAGACGCCGCAGTGTGAAAATGCCGCTCAAAAAGCTTTTGGAGAACGTCCATAGTCGGGAGAGCTTGTCAGCGCTACGACTCGAGCGTGACGAATCAAAGATAACATCGAACCCTCAAACTCAAGGGCCCGGAAAATCGCCGAACGCAACGACTTGATAACCGTCAGTTCCATGCCTATTCTGGAGAAAGCATGACTGACCGAGCATGACCGACCGCCTCTACTACCACGATTCCTTTCTCTACAACTTCGATGCCGAAGTCCGCTCCGTGGTCGAGACTCCCCGCCCAGCGCTGATTCTCGACCGCACCGCGTTCTATCCCACCAGCGGCGGCCAGATCCACGACACCGGCTCGATCGTCCTTTCCGATGCCGGATTTTCCGATGCCAGGTTTTCCGAAGCCAGGTTCCGCGTCACCGAGGTAGCCGACACCGAAGACGGCCACATCGTCCATTATCTGGACGCTCCTCTGAAAGACGCGCTGCCAGGAAACGTGCCGCCCGGGACCCGCATTCGCGGCGAAATCGACGCCGCCCGCCGCCGCGACCACATGCAACAACACTCGGCCCAGCACGTGCTCTCCTCGGCCTTCGTCCGCCTTTTTGGTATGGCTACAGTTTCTTTCCACATGGCTGACGACTACTGCTCAATCGATCTCGACACGCCCGCGCTCAGCAAAAATCAAGTAGAAGCCGCCGAACATAAGGCCAACGAAATCATGATCGAGGATCGTCCCGTGAACGTCCGCTATGTAACGCGCGATGAAGCAGAAAAACTCGGCCTGCGCAAACTTCCGCCCGCCGAGCGCGATCAACTTCGCTTAATCGACATCCGCGAATGGGACCTTGCCGCTTGCGGCGGCACGCACGTGAGCACCACCGGACAGATCGGCGGCATCTTACTTCGCAAGACCGAGAAAGTTCGCCAGGGATACCGCGTCGAGTTCGTAGCCGGCCAGCGCGCCGTTGCCACGGCGCGCCGCGATTTCTCCACCCTCACCGAAACTGCCGCGCTGTTTTCCGCCGGCATCTACGACGTTCCGCTCCAAGCCCGCAAATCGCTCGACGAAATTCGCTCCTTGCGCAAGCAACACGAGCAATCGCAAGACGAACTCGCAGCCGCTCAAGCCGCAGCCCTGATAGCGGAAACTCCCGAGATCCAGGGCCGCAAGCTCGTTGTGCGCACTTTCCCCGACCGCGACCTCAACTTCCTCAAGCTGCTGGCCCAGAAACTAACGCGGCAATCTCCCGCAATCGCTCTGCTCGCCACCAAATCGCCGCAACCCGCGCTGGTCTTCGCCCAGTCCGCCGGGCAGCCGCACGACATGGGCGCGCTGCTGAAAGAGACCCTGGCCAAACTCGGCGGCCGCGGCGGCGGCAGCAAGGATCTCGCCCAAGGCGGCGCGCCGAAGTCCGAAGGAATCGCCGCCGCGCTCGCCTCCGCCGCTCAAGCGCTCGCCCTGTGACCAGTCTCTTAAAGATTTGTCACCCAAATAGATTTGTCATCCCGAACGAAGTGAGGGACCTTGGTGTTCGCTGCGCTTGCATCTGCCTCGCGTGTACCGTATCCCAAAAACAAAAACCCCCACCGAACCAAGGTTCTGAGGAGGCTACTCTAACGTCAAATTCCAAGCTGCGCTAGGCGACGCGATTCCGGCGCCCACCCTTTTCCCACCACACTCGTGGATCCTCAGGGCGGTTCAGCATCTGCGACAATTCTTTCTTGATCTCGAGCAGCCGGTTGGCGCGCATTTCCACCGCCGATTGGTCGATCTGGCTGTCCGCCGTCCGGTTGGCGGTGCGAGCGTTCATGTTCCGTAAATCCGTAATTTCCTGACGAAGGCTGGTAAGGTGTTCGAGCAGTAAGGGCATGTATTGATCATACCCCAGATTTCCCAACTCACCGTTTATTAATTCCCCAGCGAAATCAGGCCGTTGGACGCGCTTTTCCTTATCCCCCAATCAAGCCCGCCAGCCGAAATGCGCTAACCTAGACGCATGCAGTCCGTCTATTTCCCGTCTCATCCCCGTCTCCAGGAGAATCCCCAATGAAGCACGCAATCGCAGCCCTAGGATCAGTCCTGCTAATGTTTTCGCTTCCATGTGCCGCCCAAAATCAGCCCCAGCCACCTGCAACCCTCCGCAGCCTCCTGCTGCAAGAGCTGCACACTACCCATAATCAGGCACAGTGGTTCGTGCCTATCAGCGTCGCCGTCGACGGACTCACCGCCGAGCAAGCCAGCTGGCAGCCTCCCGCAGGAGACCACTCTGCCGGACAGCTCACCTACCATCTCCTGTTCTGGAATCGCCGCGCCCTAATCAAGTTCCAGGGAGGCACGCCGGATAAATACGCCGGCGACAACGACGAAACCTTCGTAAAATTCGACAACAAGCAATGGAAATACACAGTCACCCAGCTCGACCAGGTGATGACCGACCTCGAGAAACTCGTCGAATCCGCCGACGACCAAAAGCTGGCACAGTGGGCGCCAACCATTGGAAACATCTGCACCCACAACTCCTACCACATCGGCCAGATCGTCTACGCGCGCAAGCTGCAGGGATCGTGGAATCCAGACAAAGGCGTGAAATAGATCGCTCGTGTGGGTCGGACACTCTTCTGCCCTGAGCGAAGCCGAAGGGTCCGACGCCTTTGACCTTGATCCTGATCTTGCGGAGGACGAGCAGGACGCGTCCAGCACTGCGGAAGAGCGGCGCTTCCGCTCCGCGATAAAAGCGCAGGGTGGAGCAGGCTTTCAGGCCTGCGTGAAAAGAAGCACCTCAGATTAGCCGGCTTCAGCCGCCGAGGTACCTCAACCCAACGTGGGAACAGCCGCCCTCGGCCATCCAGCGGCCCAGGCTCATCGGGCCGCCACAAGGTCCCGGAGGGGGACCAACGAAAATAGCCCGCCAGTTCACTGGCGGGAACGCGCAACACCAAACCCCAACCGCGTCCGGAAGGGGCGCCCGAGCGCGCGGCACCGCCCCTGAAACCTGGTCGAGGGCACAGCCAACCCTCATACCCGCCCGCAGCATCAACCCCCACCTTTCGAGGACCGGGGAAGCAAAGGCGAGCCAGTTCCCATGTGTATTAGCTACAAGGACTTTATGCCTATAATCCGCCCGCAGCCTGACGGACTATTACGGCATCCTCATTCCCCAGAACGAGGCCGACTTCGCTATCCCGTTTCTAGACGAGGACATCCCCCTCTATTTGGACCCCTTCCTGCTCTGGCGCTCACCATCGCAACAGGACTCCCGATGCAAAAAAGGCCCCACTCTCGCGAGCGGGCCTTTGACTTTACTGGCCACTGGCAACTGGCCACAGCTTTTAGTACATTCCGTCCACTCCGCCGCCACCGTGTCCACCCGGCATCGGACAAGGGCTTCGGTGGTGGTGAGCATCAAATCCTATCCCTAGCGCTGTGCTCCAGATTTCGCTAAACTTGCCTTATGGCAAACGGTTCCAGCGACGAGAAGCAACACGCGCACGAACTGATCGACCGCATGGCTCCCGGCCAGGTCGCCGCCGTCGTGAGCCTCTTGGAAATCATGCTCGACCCGCTTGCCCGCACGTTGGCAAGCGCGCCGTATGACGACGAGCCGGTGAGCGCGGACGAAGCCCGCGAGGTCGAGGCAGCCAAAGCATCGCTCGCTCGCGGCGAAGGCGTCCCGCACGAAAAAATTCTCGCCGAGTTCGGACTCACCTCTGAAGACTTCGAGCACATGGGCCGAACTCCGCTAAAGCCATCAGATCCTAAGCAGTAACATATGCCCAAGAAGATCGTGTGGGGAATGACCGGGCCAAGGCCGAACTCCGTGCCATCGAACAAGGGACAGCCCCACGCATCTTCCACGCTCTGGCCCGCGCGACCTTCACCGGCGAAGGCGACGTGAAACGACTCCGAGATATCGAGCCTCCAGAGTTGCGTCTCCGCGTCGGCGACTACCGCGTCCGCTTTCGTGACTTCGAGGATGTCATTGAAATCCTCTCCGTAAAGCATCGCCGCGAAGCGTATCGCTGAACGCAAAAAAAGGCCCCACTCTCGCGAGCGGGGCCCTTGACTTTACTGACAGCTGATAGCTGACAGCTGTCCTTAGTACATTCCGTCCATGCCGCCGCCGCCGTGCCCACCCGGCATCGGAGCTTCCTTCTTTTCCGGAATCTCCGCGACCAGGGCTTCGGTGGTGAGCATCAGTGACGCAATCGAGCCGGCGTTGGTGAGTGCGGTGCGCACGACCTTCGTCGGATCGAGCACGCCGGCCTTGACCAGGTCTTCGTACTCGTTGGTCAGGGCGTTGAAGCCGTAGTTGCTGTCCTTGTTGTCGAGCACCTTGCCGAGGACAACCGCGCCTTCTTCGCCGGCGTTCTCGACGATCTGACGCATTGGCTCTTGCAGGGCGCGCTTCACGATGTTGACACCGATCTGCTCATCCCCTTCGAGCTTCAGCTTGTCGAGAGCCGCGACGCAACGCGCCAGAGCGACTCCGCCGCCGGGGACAATGCCTTCTTCCACGGCTGCGCGGGTTGCATGCATGGCGTCTTCGACGCGGGCTTTCTTCTCTTTCATTTCGGTCTCGGTTGCGGCGCCGACTTTGATGACGGCTACGCCTCCGACCAGCTTGGCCAACCGCTCCTGCAACTTCTCGCGGTCGTAGTCGCTGGTGGTCTTGTCGATCTGGCTGCGAATTTCTTTCACGCGGCCTTCGATCTCCGAGTGCTTGCCCTTACCTTCGACCAGAGTGGTGTTGTCCTTGTCGATGGTGAGCTTCTTGACCTGGCCGAGATCGCTGATTTGCACGTTCTCGAGCTTGATGCCCAGGTCTTCAGTGATGGCCTTGCCGCCGGTGAGGATCGCGATGTCTTGCAGCATAGCCTTGCGGCGATCGCCGAAGCCAGGAGCCTTGACGGCCGCGACCTGCAGCGTTCCACGCAGCTTGTTGACGACGAGAGTAGCGAGTGCCTCGCCCTCAACGTCCTCGGCAATAATCAACAGCGGCTTGCCACTCTTGGCAATCTGCTCGAGCAGCGGGAGAAGATCCTTCATGGAGCTGATCTTCTTCTCGTTGATCAGAATGTAAGCATTCTCAAGAGCCACTTCCATCCGCTCCGGATCAGTAACAAAGTAAGGAGACAGATAGCCGCGGTCGAACTGCATGCCCTCGACGACTTCCAGCTGCGTCTCGAGAGTCTTCGACTCTTCAACGGTGATGACGCCATCCTTGCCGACCTTCTTCATAGCTTCGGCAATAATGTGCCCAATAGTTTCATCGTTGTTCGCGCTGATGGTGCCTACTTGGGCGATCATTTCGCCGGAGACGGGCTTGGAGAACTTGTCTAGTTCGCCTTTGGCGCGTTCGCCGGTTTTCTTGTCGAACTGACCGCAGACGAGGGAGACGGCTTTCTCGATGCCGCGCTTCATGGCCATTGGGTTGGCGCCGGCGGCTACTGTCTTTACGCCTTCGCGATAAATTGCTTGGGCAAGGACCGTCGCCGTCGTGGTGCCGTCGCCGGCTACGTCGGAGGTCTTGCTGGCTACTTCGCGAACCATCTGGGCGCCCATGTTCTCGAGGCCGTCCTTGAGTTCGATTTCTTTGGCTACGGTCACGCCGTCTTTGGTGATGGTGGGCGATCCGAATTTCTTTTCGATGACTACGTTGCGGCCTTTAGGGCCGAGGGTGACTTTTACTGCGTCGGCTAGAAGATTTACGCCGCGCAGGATTGCCTGGCGGGACTCTTCGCCGTGTACGATTTGTTTTGCCATGATTCTTTTCTCCTTAGATTAAGTTCTCAGTTCTCGGTTCTCAGTTAAAACCATGAGAACAGAGAGTGCGGATTAGATTGAGATCCTTCGCGCAAACTGCGCGCTCAGGATGACAATGCGTACGACGCGCTCAGGATGACAACCCTTAACTACTTCCGGGTGCCGGCTAGTTCTTTCTTGGCCGGGTTGGCGGCTCCGGTGAGGATGCCCAGGACTTCGTCTTCTTTCATGATGATGAAGTCTTCGCCATCGATCTTGATCTCGGTGCCGGAATACTTGCCGAACAGGATGCGGTCACCGTCTTTAACGGCCAAGGGGAAAGTCTTGCCTTCGTCGTTGGTGCGGCCCTTGCCGGTGGAAATGACTTCGCCTTCCTGCGGCTTGTCTTTTGCGCTGTCGGGAATGATGATGCCGCCTCGGGTGGTGGACGCTTCTTCCACGCGACGGACCAGAATGCGGTCATGTAGTGGGCTGAATTTAGCCATGGTTGCAACTCCTTTCAAGGTTGGATAGTACGGTTGAGGTTCTGTAAGCCTATGAATTGTTAAGGGTTAAGGGAGTGCTGTTAGCAATCTCGCCTATCGAGTGCTAATTATAAGAGGGTGAGTGAGGGGTTGTCAAGGAGCAGTGATCAGTGATCAGTAGCCAGTGGTCAGAAAGGATTCGTGTCTGCGATCCCCGGCCCTACCTACCGGGCTGTTCTCGCCGCTATGACCTTCGCCGTGCCTCACTCAGGGGCTGAAGCCCGGATTCTTTTTTTGGTCATTTGCGGCACCCTTCTGGCGCGCTGCGCTTGCTTAGGGCAGGCTAAGAGCTGAAGTCGTGCCCTTCCCGAACTTGTTGGAAGCGAGCCGCAAGCGGGTGCGCTGTGGCATGATGGCGCTATGGGTAAACGGTCCACGAGAATTGCGAAACGCGATGAGTTTGAGAATGCGCTGAAAGAGGTTGAAGAGAAGATACGGTCGAGGCGCGAGAAGGATCCAGCGAAAGTGGCGCCGACGGAGACCGAAGAGCGGGACGGCGATGGTGGAGACGTTGAGCTCCCGGAAAGCAAGTAGCACGAATCGCAGCAGCGTACCGTTGGATCGGCAATGACGATTAGCGTGGCTTCCATCCAAAGTGAAAAGCGACGGACAGGAGTGTCCGTCCCAAACGAACATGCCTCTCGGGGCTGAAACCCGCATTCTTACCGGCGTCTGACGGCGCACTTCGGTTTCGCTCAGGGCAGGCTCTTCGTTGGAAGTCGCGCGCTTTGCGTAGGATTCGCTGCCTCACGATGACAAAGGGAGTCGCGGGCTTGCAAAAAGTCGGCTGGTCGGGCACCCTGCTAGACCATGGCACGAACACATCGGTCTCTTCTTTTCTCCTTCTTGGTCGTCTGGCTTGTGATCGTTGCGGCGGAAATGGGGTTTGGGCAGGCAGATCCGGGTCCGGGAGAAGGTGGGCACGAGGTGCAGGTCTGGGCTGGGGGTGGGCACTCGGTGCCGGGCGGGACTTCGAACACTGGCATTTTTGATGTGGGGTTGCGGTATGGGTGGGTGATTACGGGGGCGCATTTGCCGGGATTCTTGCGGGGGCGATTTGAGTACACGGTGGATGCGGTGCCGGCTTATCTGATTTTTCAGCCGGCGAATACGGCTTATGGGGTGGGATTCAATCCGTTGGGGTTGAAGTGGAATTTTGAGCGGCGGGGGCGGTTCTCGCCTTATTTCGAGCTGGGCGGAGGGGTGCTGTTCACCGATCACAACGTTCCTACTTACACGAATACCGTGAACTTCTCTCCCAGCGCGGCTTTGGGGACGCACATTCTGGGAGAGAAATATAACTGGAGCGTGGAGTTGTGGTATTTGCACATATCGAATGCGGGGCTGGCGGATCCGAATCCGGGGCTGAATACGGTGCAGGTGCGGGTTGGAGTGGGGCGGTTCTGGAGGGGACGGTAGTGAACGAAACATCGGCAGGGGGCTGTGGTGGGAAATCCTTTCAGGCCGACGGTGAAGGAAAACTGCTAGGGGTCCTTCGACTCCGACACGCACTCCGCTTCGCGTAGCGCGCGTTTCGGTAGTGTCTTAAACACTGTCATTTAAGACACCACCCGCGTTTCCGCTCAGGATGACAACTTGGTTGTAACCCGGATATTCTTCTGACCTATGTCTACGCTGGTGGAATGCGTTCCTAATTTTTCCGAAGGGCGCGACAAAGGTAAAGTCGACGCTATTGTTGACGCCATGAAGATGGATGGGGTTTACCTGCTGGACCGCGAGATGGACGCGGACCACAACCGGTGCGTGATTACGCTGGTGGGCGAACGGGAGGCGATTCAGGAGGCGGCGATTCGCGGCGTAGGGAAGGCTGCGGAATTGATTGATCTGAATGTTCATAAGGGCGCGCATCCGCGGATGGGGGCGGCGGATGTGGTGCCGTTTATTCCGATTGATGGCGTGACCATTGAAGATTGCGTGGCCATGGCGCGGCGCGTGGGCGAGGAAATTTGGAATCGGTATCAGATTCCGGTTTATTTGTATGAAGCGGCGGCGGCTACGCCGGAGCGGCAGAATCTGGAGAACATTCGTCGCGGGCAGTTTGAAGGGATACGGGCGGAGATTGCTACGAATGCGGCGCGGAAGCCGGATTTTGGCGAGGCTCGCTTGCATCCGACGGCGGGCGCAATCGTGGTGGGAGCGAGGAAGTTTCTCATTGCTTACAACGTGTTTTTGAACACGCCGGATGTCGAGATCGCGAAGAAAGTGGCGAAGGCGGTGCGGTTCTCAAGTGGCGGAATGAGATTCGTCAAGGGAGCGGGATTTCTGGTGCGTGGGCTGGCGCAGGTTTCGATGAACCTGACGGATTTTGAGCAGACGCCCGTGCATCGAGTGTTTGAAATGGTGAAGCGGGAAGCGGCGCAATATGGCGTGGCTCCGGTGTCGAGCGAGATCGTGGGATTGATTCCGAAGAAGGCGCTGGAACAGGCGGCGGAGTGGTTTCTGCAGGTTGAGAACTTCGATTCGTCCTTAATCCTGGAGAACCGTTTGGCGGCGGTGATGAGTGGGAAGACGGCGGTTGGAGGGGTGCGGGCTGGGATTGAGCCGTTTATCGAGCAACTGGCTGCGCCCACGGCGACTCCGGGCGGCGGGAGTGCGGCGGCAGCAGCGGGAGCGATGGCAGCGGGACTGGCTGTGATGGTGGCGTCGATGTCGCGAGGAAAGAAAGCATATCTGCAGTATGAAAAAGAGTTGAGCGCGGCGATTGCGCGGTTGGGGTCGTTGCGTGAGGAGTTGAAGTCTGCGATCGACGCTGACGCCGAGGCTTACAACGCGGCCATGAAAGCGTACAAGCAAGCCAAGGCCGAGCCAGCCGCGGGCGAAGCGGTGATCGACGCCGGGCTAAAGCTGGCTACCGGAGTTCCGCTGAGTGTGGCGGAGAAGTCGCGTGAAGTGGCACAGATCACGGAGCGCCTGTTCGCCATCAGCAATCCCAACATGAAGTCGGACCTGACCACTGCCCAGGCGCTGGCTGGCGCGGCGATTACCGGGGCGCTGGCTAATGTGGAGATCAATCTGGCATCGATGAGGGACCAGGCTTTTGCGGCGGGGGTGCGGAAGAGGGCGGATGCCGTGAGGCGATAGTCTGTTTTTTGGAGACGGGAAGTCCGAGACGAGGAGCCTCAAGCGTCGCCTCAAGTAACTTCGCGGCGGCCGGGGTCGTGCATCAAGGTTAATCGATGGCGATCCGGATGATGACTCAGGGACAGAGAGTCCCGGCTATCCGGCGCTGTCAAGAAGCCGCCGTTACGGCGGCGCTACCGGTCTTGACGAAGGGGCAGTCTCGAGCGAGCGCCGAGTGCGGCTGTCGTCACATGTTTAGTCTCCCGCGCTGGTAGCCGGCGCTGGCTCCGGTCTGGTTCGTGAATCCCACCAAGCTTCGAAGCCTTGCCGGGCGAGTTTGAAGATGGTGTTGCGGTTTTCTGAAATTACCTTCCACCAGGCGAAGCGGCCGAGCATGGGGAAGTAGATTCCGCGGAAGCAGAGCCGTGCGATCAAGATGTTGACGCGACAGCCGAACGGCTGGTCGTCGAGCGAGTCCACGGCCTGGGCGATGGCTTGGGGGCCGTAGGAGTGGGACCATCCGTAGTTCACTTCGGCGTGGGCTTCCTTGATGCTCATCTTCAGCGGCGTGTGGGCCATGGCGAAAGGAATGAACTCCTGCCAGTGCTTGGGTCTGGTCAGGCGGCCGGCGGCTTCCAGACGCTTGAGCAGCGGGGTGCCGGGCAAAGGCGTTAGCAAACCGAAAATGGGGAGTCCGGGCGGCCAAGTCCGGACCTGTTCAAGGGTGCGTTCGGCTGCGCCCACGGTATCGTTATCCATGCCGAAGATGAACGATGTGATGGCATAGACGTTGCGCTGCGCCAGGCGCTCGAGCACGGCGGCGTACTCTTCCGGCTTGTTGAAGCCTTTGTTGACGTCCTTCAGGTTGGCGGGATCAATCGACTCCATGCCGATGAAGACCCACTTTCCGCCGGAGGCAGAGATCAGATCGACGAGTTCCTCGTCGCGCAGGAGGTTGGCGCTGATCTGTGCTACCCAATTGACTTGTGCGCCGGCGGCGATAATGTCGCGAAGCAGAGACTTGGTGCGCTTGAGGTTGATGGCGAAATTGTCGTCGATAAAAAAGACGGCGATCTGTCCGCGTTCTTTTCGGGCTCGCGCCTTGAGCAGCAGAAGTTCGTTGACGACGCTCTCGTTAGTGCGGAAGCGGATGGAGTCGCCGAAGAATCCGGTTACGGTGCAGAACTCACAGCCGTAGGGACAACCTCGTCCGGACTCGACGGGAACGATGCGAAAGCTTCCCCAGCCCTCGCCGTGCTTCTGCAGCAATTTCTTTGCCCATGCGGGAACAAGATTGAATTGATGAAGATCGATGGTGTCCCAGGGAATGACGGGATACGGCTTAAGCGAGGGCTTGAGTTCCTTGCCGGCGGCATCGAGCGGGGCGTAAATGTCTTTGAGCTGGCCGCGGGCGGCGTCTTCGACGATGCGCGGCCAGGTGTCATCGGCTTCGCCGAGAGCGACGGCGTCGGCGTGGCGGAGACCACCATCGCGGCCCAGGGCTTCGTCGGCCATTTCCGTGACGTGAGGGCCGCCCATCACCACGGGCACGCCGGTGGCGCGCACGGCATCGGCCATGCGGTAGGCCTTGGCGATCATGCGGGTCATGGCGCCGATGCCGACCAGATCAATTTTGTGTTCTAGGACGTAGGCGGCGATTCCGGCTTCGTCCATAGGTTGAGCGTTGCCGTCAATGAGCACAACTTCGTGGCCGGGAGGGGTTAGAGACTGTAGCAGGAACATCCAAAGATGGGGCATAAAATTGCGCGTAACCCCGTTATCGGGGTTGTACAGGAGGATTTTCAATATTTCCCTGATTTCTCGGCGCCGGGAAGGCTAGGCGTCTGTGTTCGGTAGCGTACAGTTAGAAAGATATTACACCATTTGCTCGGGCTGGGTACGGTAATCGATGCGGCGGATGAGGGGCTGTCCCAAAGTGATCATAGGCCTAGCACCTTTGACCGCGCAGGAAACTGGTCCCTGGCTTAAAATAGAGCGACAGCGTTGACGGGATGGTTGAAAGTGGCATCTAACTCACAAGGTGCAAGAAGAATTCCGTTCATCGATTTAGGAAAACATCTAGAAGGACCGAGGCGGTTATGAAAACTTTGAAGGCTTGTCTAAGCGCGGTGGTGGTGGTGACTCTTTCTGCCGGCGTGGCGAATGCGATGCCGTTGAATTCGTCGACGCGGGCGGTGGTGCCTGGTGACCTGCAGCAGTTGATTTCGGTGGATTACCGGGCGCTCAGAGACTCGTCGACGGCGACCGCCTTGAAGACACAGATAATGGACACGCAGGACAGCGTGAAGCAGGCCGAAGCCGCGCTTAGGGGCGTCGGCATCAACCCGGATAAGGATATCGACACGCTGACCCTGCCTTCGTTCCGCACTGTCAAGCAGGGGGTGAGGACGATCTTTATCGCCAGTGGGCCCTTCAATATGAAGGCTGTGCTGAAGAAGCTGACGGTGCTGAAGATCAAGCCTACGAAGTATCACACCAACACGAATCTTTATCCCATGGACGGCGGATTTGTGATGACGTTTCTCGACGACAGCACGCTGCTGTTTGGCGAGCCTTCGGCGGTGAAACTGGGTCTGGACACGCGCGACGGAGAGATCTTGAACATCGATACGAACTCCACCATGGCGGAAATGATGTCGGACGTGGATTCGGCTGCCTTCTGGAGCATTTTGGATCAGCAGGGCTCGCAGAATATGATGCGGTCGGCGCTGGGCGACGCGGCCAAGATCGCCGATTACGAGACGGTCAAGAAGCGGGTGTTGGGATCGTACTACACTATGGATTTTACCAGCGGAGTGAATTTTGATCTGACGGTTGTCACCTCGGACTCGATCACTGCCGGGACACTAGCCATGATGATGAAGGCGGTCATCATGTACAAGAAGAGCAGCGCATCGCCAGTTGAAAAGGCGGCGATGGATCTGGCCACGGCTGATTCCGACGGAACGAAGTTTATGGTGCACTTCAAAGACAGCGACGCGCAGTTTCAGTCGCTGATGCATTCGCCGTTGTTTGCCGCGCTTTCGCACTAGGACAAACCAAAATCCACACGGAGGCACCGAGACACGGAGAAAACTGGGCCTTGGTGCTTTTTCTTTGGGGTGGTTCCTTTTCTAGGGCCTTTTCTTCTCGGTGTCTCCGTGGTGGATTACTTGGGTTTTCTTGCGGCGCGTTTTTCGCGGGCCCAGCCTTCCTTGACGACCTGTTGGGCGCGGCCGATGGCCAGCGCATCTTCCGGGACATTCCTGGTGATGCACGACGCGGCGCCTACATAGGCGCCATCACCTACGCGCACGGGAGCGACCAGGGTGCTGTCGCTGCCGATGAATGCTCCGTCGCCGATGATTGTGGTGTTCTTGTTGACTCCGTCGTAGTTGCAGGTGATGGTTCCGGCGCCGATGTTGACGCCGGCGCCGATTTCGGCGTCGCCGAGATACGTCAGGTGGTTGGCCTTCGATCCTTTACCCAGCTTGATCTTCTTGGTCTCAACAAAATTGCCGACGTGGGCGCCTTCTCCGATTTCGCTGCCGGGACGCAGATGAGAATAGGGGCCGAGGACGGCGTTGGGGCCGATCTGGGCTTCCTCGAGAATGCAGCCGGGACGAATGAGCACGCCGGGACCGACTTTGGAGTTGCGAATTACCGAGAACGAACTGATGTGGCAGGCGGGGCCGATGTGCGAGCGGCCGAGAATCTGCACGGAAGGTTCGATCACCGTGTCGGCAGCGACTTCGACTTCGTCATCGATTACGCAAGTGGCGGGATAGGAGATGGTGACGCCTTCGGCCATAAGCTGCTGGCACTTTTGCATGCGGATCTGGTGGTCGATGGCCGCGAGTTCGGCGAGGGTGTTGGCGCCGAGAACTTCGTTGGAGTTTTCTGTTTTCCAGACTACGACGCGCTGTTTGGCTTGGCGCAGGACTCCGGCCATGTCGGTGAGGTAGTACTCTCCGTGGGGATTGGCGGTTGAAAGCTTCTCGATGTTGGAGAGCAACTGGGGCAGAGCGAAGACGTAGAAGCCGGCATTGATTTCGTGATTGGCCTTCTGGGCGGGGCTGGCGGATTTTTCTTCGATGATGGCTTCGACTTCGACGCTGCGGGCGTTCCTGCCCGACCTTTTGCGGATCACGCGTCCGTAGCCGGTCGGGTTGTTCAGATCAGCGCTGAGCAAGGTCATCGCGGTCCGCTGGTCGAGGTGGAAATTGAGCAGGCGGGCGATGGTCTGAGGCGTGATTTGCGGAGCGTCGCCGGAGAGAACAATGACGTGGTCGTAGGCGGAGAGCGCGGGCTGCGCGACCATGAGGGCGTGGCCGGTGCCGCGCTGGTCTGCCTGCAGGACGAAATTGACTCCGGTATGGGCGACGACGGAGCGGACGCGTTCTGCTTCGTGACCGATGACGACAAAGATGTCCGCGGGCGGTACGGCGCTGGTGGCCGCGGCGATGACCCGGGTCAATAGAGGCTTGCCGCCAACTTCATGCAGAACCTTGGCAAGCTGCGATTTCAGCCGCGTGCCTTTACCCGCAGCCATGATGGCCACCGCGATGCGCGGGGGATTCACGGCGGAATGGTGAGCGCCGGAGGAAGCTTGACCGGCAGACCTCTTCGAACTGGGGGATGGCTTCGTGGATTTCCTCACTCGCCCCAATATACCTTGAGCCGGGACGGTACAGAAGTGGTGGCACCTTTCAGATCACGTGGCTATTTCTTCGTGCGGGCGTAATATCTTCGGGCACCAGTCAGTCACGTCACAGTGGAATATTCAAACTGAGGCAAGAGAAAATGCCTAAATACGTTATTGAGCGTGAGATTCCAGATGTGGGAAATGTGACTCCAGAGCAGGTTGTGGCGATTTCGCAGAAATCGTGCAGCGTGCTGAAAAACCTGGGGCCGCAGATTCAGTGGCTGGAGAGCTATGTAACGGCGGACAAGATTTACTGCGTGTACATCGCTCCCAATGAAGCGATGGTGCGGGAACATGCGAAGCAAGGTGGCTTTCCGGCGAATCGGATTTCAGAAGTGAAGCGAATGATTGATCCGACTTCGGCGGAGGTGTAACGTCCACGGGAAACTTTGCGGAGGGAAGAAGCTTACCTCGGGCGCTAAAGCGCTGACGTGCTTCAAGGACTAACGGCACCCTTCGGCGCGCTTCGCTTGCTCAGGGCAAGCTAAGAACTGAAGTCGTGCCCTTCCCGATCCGTTCCTTCCAGACCTGTTGAGGATCGTATCTCCGAGTTCGTATTTGTCAGAGGCCTAGACCGCCATCCACAGAGAGAATCTGTCCGGTAATAAATTGCGGAGCGGTGGCGAAGAACAGCACTGCGGCGGCAACGTCATCTCCCCTGCCGTTGCGCAGCATCGGAGTCTGCTTGGCCATCCGGCGCATGAAAGCGGCGGCTGATTTTTCGCCGAGATCGATCATGCCGGGCGCGACCGCGTTGACGGCAATTTCAGGGGCGAGAGCTTTTGCCATGACCTTGGTGAGCATGTGCAGGGCTGCCTTGGAGGAGCAGTAATGGGCGTGGGTGGGCCAGGGGCGCAGGCCGCCGAGCGATCCCATGTTAATGATTTTGGCCTCGATTGGTTCTGATCGTTTCGATCCGGTTCGTTTGCGGCGCATCCACTTCAGAGCTTCGCGGGAGACCAAAAATGGCCCACGGGTGTTGGAGGCAAACATGGCGTCCCACTGGCGGACGGTGAGGCGCTCGAAATCAGCGGTGGCGTAGTTGGCGGCGTTGTTGACGAGGATGTCGATGCGGCCCAGTTCGCGTCCAGCCTCTTTCATCATGGACTTGACGCTGGCTTCGTCGGTCACGTCGCAGTGCAGCGCGAAGGCGCGGACGCCGATGCTGGTAAGGTCGACGACCGTGCGCTGGGCCTCGCGGGCGGAGGTGCGAAAAGTGATGGCGACATCGGCGCCGGCCTGGGCGAGAGCCAGGGCGGAGGCTCGTCCGAGACGGATGGCGGCGCCGGTGATGAGGCAGGTCTGGCCGCGCAGAGGCTTGTCGGGATCTTTGTGCATGGCGGGATTCTACCTCTTTTCATTTCTACGCAATTTCCTAGTGGAATCGGCACCCTGCGGAAGGCTACAATCCAGCCGTGCCGGAATCACGCCAGGTCGTGATTTACTCGCGGAAGGGTTGTCACCTTTGCGAGTTGGTAAAGGAGAGCCTTACGAAGCTCTCCCGCCGCGGGGGCTTCACCTGGCAGGAAGTGGATGTGGATAGCGACACCGAACTGCGGCGGCAGTTCAATGACGAAGTGCCCGTCGTGTTCATCGATGGGCGGAAGGCCTTCAAATACCGCATGGACGAGCGGGAGTTTCTGAGGAAGCTGGCCAGCTAGGGCATTCGTTTAACTTTCTCTCTAGCTTTCTAGATTGTCTATTCCGCGACACACGTGTTCTTGCTGACACGGTTTTCCAGATCGGTCGGACCTAACTTGCGTGATTTCAGTGCATCCGTGTCGGCATCCTCCTTGCAACCGAACCAGTGTGATCTCAAGCTAGAGGAGGAACTCTTTTGCTGCGACAAATTCTGGCACTGGCGTTCATTTTCGTATGCACTTCCATTGCGTGGGTGATTCTGGGCGCGACCATTTTCTCGCGTACCTACGGCAGCAACGAGCAATTGCAGGGGCGAGTGGCCTCTACCTGGGGCACAGCGCAAGAGCAGTCGCCGCCAACGGCGACCTACACCACCGTTGACGTGGTGAACTCGACCACAGTCGAGAACGGCAAGGTGATTATTCACAGCAAGAATGAGCACGGGCAGGTTCCCATGCTGGTGGAAGCGAGCCGGATTCGCGTGAACCTTCATCTCACTCCACGCCAGAAGGGACTGCTCTGGTACAGCACGTATGCGGTTGATTTTGCTGGGGACTATACCTTCCGGAACAACACCGCGCAGGCGCAGACGGTGGATTTCCGCTTGAAATTTCCGGCGCAGAAGGCGATCTACGACGGGCTGCAGATGAAGGTGAACCAGCGGACGGTTGCGCTGGCTACCGATAGTCAAGGCACGGCCGGTCAGGCAACAGTTGGTGTTGGCGAGACCGCCAGTCTGCATGTGTCCTATCGCTCGCGAGGACTGGATTCCTGGCGTTACGAACTTGGTGACGGGATCGCGCAGGCTCGCGATTTCGTGCTGACCTTGCGAACTAATTTCCGTGATATCGATTTTGCCGACGATATGCTGTCACCCACGTCGAAAGAGGTCGTCCCTGGCGGCTGGCAACTGACGTGGCAATATTCGAATCTGGTCTCCGGGTTCCAGATCGGCATGACCATGCCACAGAAGCTGCAGCCGGGGCCGCTGGCTGGGGGAATCAGTTATGCGGCACCCGTGTCGTTTTTTTTTCTTCCTGATATTCATCATTACTACCTTGCGCAACATTGACCTGCATCCTGTGAACTACTTCTTTTTGGCGACGGCGTTTTTCGCCTTCATCTGCTGCTGGCTTATCTGGTGGATCACATTTCGATCCACGCGGCGATGATTCTGGCATCCGTCGTTTCGGTCGCCTTGGTGGTCAGCTACCTGCGGTTGGTGGTGGGACCGCGGTTCGCGGCGCTCGAGGCGGGCATGGCGCAATTGATCTACATGGTGCTGTTTTCGTATGCCTTCTTCTGGAAAGGGTTCACTGGGCTGGCAATCACGGTGATCGCGATCATTACCCTTTTCGTCGTGATGCAGGCCACTGGGAGAATTCGGTGGTCGGAGCGGTTTGCGGCGCGTGCGCGGGCTGCCGCTTCCTAGCGCGGGTTGAGCCAGTCAAGGGGCGGATGATTTGTTGCCGTCCCGATTCGCAGGCATGGGATCGATTACCACATAGCCGACTAGAACAGGTCGAACAATCCAAGATTTGGTGCGGTAAGGCTGGCGAGTTCTTACATCCTGCTCATCTTAACGTAGCGCTTTATATCCGGAATCATATTGAGAAATACGAATCCTGCAAGAATGAAGCCTGCCGTACAGAGAACCAGACTTCCTGTGCCTACGACATTTCTCAGTACTACGAATTCCTTCTTCACGTGGCCTCCGAATCTATATAACGTATCTGATGATGCGAGCACGCCCTAGATTAAGAAATATCAGGGCAGCGCTAGACTTGTATGGTCAAAGTTGCACGTTTCCGAGCAACTTCGTCTGGATCGTTGTGCTTGAGCACATAGAATTCTCGTAGTTTCCGGCCAAAGTTCGGGCCGTGAGACACCCGAACCCAGCGCTTTCCGCTACAATCATCCCCGCCCATGTTGCGTACGCAGCTCTACAGCGATCCCTACAGTGTGTTTGTGCATGATGCCGTTCTGGCGTCGTGCCGCAGACATCCGCAGAAAACTGCGCTGGTGGATACTTCTTGCGGGCGGCGGCTCAGCTATGCGGAATATGGAGCAACGGTGGAAGCGCTGGCGCACGGGCTGGTTGCGGCTGGGTTGAAGCCGGGAGAAGTAGTTGCAATCTTCTTATGTAATTCGTGGGAATTCTGTACGACTTACCATGCGGTGACTTCGGCTGGGGGGATTCCGACGCTGCTGAATCCTTCCTATCGCGAGCGGGAAGTGCGGTATCAGTTGGGGAATTCGGGCGCTGCTTTTTTGATTACGGATGGGCCGAACATTGATGGAGTCAATTTTGCGGGGCTGCCGCATTTGCGGCGCGTCTACACGACGCGAGAGCGGGGAAGCGGAGCCGAACCGTTCTGCAATCTGTTGAATCCGGTGAGCGCTGCCCTGCCTGAGCCTGATCAAGGGTCGGAAAAAACTCTGGGTGCGCTGCCTTACTCGAGCGGCACGACGGGGATGCCGAAGGGTGTGATGCTTTCGCATTACAACCTGATTGCCAACGTGTATCAGTTTCTGGGAGCGGGCGCGACTCCGCTCAACTCCGAAGACAATATTCTTTGCTTTCTGCCGCTTTATCACATCTATGGTCTGAATGTGATGCTGAACCCGGCGTTGATTCTGGGGGCGACGCTGGTGCTGATGCCGCGCTTCGGGGTTCCGCAACTCACTCAGTTGCTCGTGGACGAGGCGATCACGATGATGCCGCTGGTTCCGCCGGCGATGAACGCGCTATGTCAGGCGGCGGAGGCGGGACAGTTTCCCAAAGACCATAAACTGCACTGGGTGAAGTCGGGAGCGGCGCCGCTGGCGCCGGACCTGCCACGAAGATTTACGGCGCTGACCGGCATTCTGGTGTGTCAGGGATATGGGATGACGGAGGCTTCGCCGGTGACGCATGTGGGTTATCTGGAACCGGAATTGTATCGGCCGGATTCGATCGGGCACCCGGTGGCGCAGACAGAGTGCCGGGTGATTGGGGCGGAAAATCTGGCTGCTTCGGCGGAGGATGCGGCGGAAGTTGCTGTGGACGAGCCGGGCGAGCTTGTGATGCGCGGACCGCAGTTCATGCTGGGTTACTGGCACGAGCCGGAGGCGACCGCGGCGGCGTTGCGTGATGGATGGTATTGGTCGGGTGACGTGGTGACCCGCGACGCCGAGGGCTTTTACCGGGTGGTCGATCGCCGCAAGGAGATGATCAAGTACAAAGGATTTCCGGTGGCTCCGGCGGAAGTGGAGGCGGTACTGCTGGAGCATCCAGCGGTGCGGGAATGCGGAGTGGTGGGACGGCCCGATGCGTGCGCGGGCGAGATTCCGGTGGCGTTCGTTGCTCTGCGAGACGGATTTGTGAACTGCCGGAAGATGGAGGATGAGTTGTGCACATTCGTGGCTGACCGGCTGACAAATTACAAGCAGCCGCGGGAAGTGCATTTTGTGGAGGCTGTCCCCAAGACGGCCTCTGGAAAGATTCTGCGGCGCGAATTGCGGGAGCTGATTCGCTGATTGGCTGGCGCACCGCATTTGGCGGTCAAGATCGCGAGAAGTGACATGGAATTAACAACTCGCTGACAATTCCCTGACAATCTCCCCCGCGATCCATCCCACACTACGTCTCTACGTCTCTTGCAGCCCGGCTGTTCCGCAACGCCGTTCTGCTCCGTCCAAAGCTCATCTTAGAGAGGATCCTCATGAAAATGTTTGACAGAGTCCAAACTTCTGTCGTTGCCGTGTCGCTAGTCGCTGCTTGCGGTCTCCCCGCCTATGCCCAGCAGAGGAATTCCAACGCCTCAGGCATTAGCGTGGTCGCGTCCACGGTCCCGGCGAATGGTGACGTGAACCCGTACGGCATCGTCGTCGTGCCCCGAAGCACTGGTTCTCTGGTAGAAGGAAATCTTCTGATCAGCAATTTCAATAACAGCGCCAACCTGCAGGGCACGGGAACCACTATTGTGCAGATTACCCCGGATGGTACTGTCAGTTTATTTGCCCAGATCGATGCCCACAAGTTGCCGGGACCTTGCCCGGGCGGCGTTGGCTTGACGACTGCATTGTCGGTGTTGCGCAGCGGATGGGTTATTGTGGGCAGCTTGCCGACCAGCGACGGAACATCGGCGACGGCGCGGGCAGGATGCCTGCTGGTGCTCGACAGCAAAGGCAGTGTCGCGGAAACGTTCTATGGTTCGCTGATTAATGGTCCGTGGGACATGACGGCGTTTGATGCCGGAGGGAGCGCGGACTTGTTTGTCACCAACGTGCTGAACGGAACTGTGGCAGCTGGCGGGAAAGTCGTGCATGGAGGAACAGTGACGCGGCTTACCCTTACCGGACTCAATGGGAAGCTGCCGGAGTTGCAGTCGATCACAGTGATCGGCTCGGGGTTCTCGGAGCGGACTGATCCGGCTGCGCTGGTGATCGGGCCGACCGGCGCGGGCCTCAGTCCTAACGCTGACCTGCTATATGTGGCCGACAGTCTTAGCAATCGCGTTGTGGCCATTCCGGATCCAGTATTTCGCGACACCTCGGCTGGAACCGGAGCGATCGTCACCCAGGGCGGCAGCCTCAACGATCCTCTGGGTCTCACGGTTTCGCAGGAAGCGAGCATCCTGACGGCGAACGGGAACAATGGCTTCCTGGTTGTGATCACACCCAATGGTGATCAAGTCTTTAGAAAGCTGCTGGACAGTACCGGAACTCCACCGGGAAGTGGCGCTCTATTTGGATTGGTGCAGGCTCCGGGCCACGGTCTCTACTACGTGGACGATGCCAGCAACACTCTGAATCTGTTCCAGTAAGAGGAAGTCGTTCGACCAAACCACCTTCCGGATGATCTGCGGAAGGTGGTTTTTTGTTGGGAAGGAATTCGAGAAAGGAATTCAGGGCTATCACAGGATCTATCGGGATCCGGAATCGAGGGGGGAACGCTACTTTCCTGTGGCGCTTTCGTCGGCGAGTTTCCGCGAGGACAGGAAGTTCCAGACGGTTTCATTGGCGTTGAGGGCATTGCTGGTTTTGCCGACTTCTTTTTCGCTCATGTACTGCTCACCGCCGGGCCAGGTATTGCCGCCATCCTTGACGGCATAGAGCACTACTTGAGCGTTGTCATGGCATCCACTGAAAGTGAAGGTTTTGCTCTCCTTTTCGCCTTTCTGCGATGGCTGGATCTTGTCTTGAGCAGGCCTTTCGTCGCAGCGGTCAAACTTGGCCCAGGCCTTGGCGCTGTCTTCGGCGGAGAGTACATGGAATTGGCCCGGCTTATAAGTGCCGCCGCCGTAGGGAACGATGGGGTCATCGGTGCCGTTCAAAAACAACACGGGCACTGGCCGCGCCGGAAGACAGATCATCGTCTTGGGCAGAGCCGCGCCTACTGGCGCGACCGCGGCCACGCGGTCGGCCATTTCGCAGCCCATCCGCAGCGCCATGAATCCGCCGTCGCCCAATCCAGTCGCGTAAATGCGGTGAGTGTCTACTGAGTATTTGAGGGCGAGCTGGTCGAGCATCTGGTTAAGAAAAGCTACATCATCCGCAGGCTCAGGCCTGTTCCTGTTCTGATCGGGATTCTGTCCTCCGTTCTGGCCGCCTCCGTTACCTCCGCCGGGGTAGCCGCCGCCACCACCCGGATAACCACCACCGGGATAGCCTCCGCCGCCCATCCCTCCGCGACGCCCGTAGCCGCGGCGGGGCGCCATTGCCGGCTGCTCCTGGTGCACTCCAATGTTCCACCGGCCGCGAGTGGGGTTGGGATAGACCGTAATGATGCCATCCTTATCGGCGACCAGCTGGTCAAAATGCGTGAGTCGCTGCATGTCGTCGGGTTCCTGGTTTTGACCCGGCAGGAGAACCACGACTGGATAGTGCTGCTTTGAGTCGTAGCCCTTGGGTAGGTGCACCACGAAATTGCGGGAAAGGTTGTCGACCTCGATCTTCTCTTGCACATCCTGTGCCCGCAAATGCGGCGCGAACAGCAGGGCAGAGAGGCAGACGGTGACGCCTATCCGGCGCAGCAAGAACCACCGGTACAATTTGGTTCTCGTTTCTTCAGGCCGCATCTTGCGAGTAATCCCTTCTAAGGGGTTTTGTTCTGACCTTCAAGTTCTCAGCTGCATGGGTTGGTCAGTCCTAAGAACCAGTAGTTTAAGCCTGGGTTGCTAAGTGGACGGCGAGAGATTTGCAAAGTTTTGTAAGCGAATGAACTCGGCGGGGGAACTTTTTCCCTGGGACCGCGTAACTAAGAATGGCAAGGCGCCGCGACGAGGGTGGCGCCGGACCTCAGGAGGCTTTATGGATGGAAACATTGTTGGGCTGGCGGCGGTGGTCATGATTTTTGGGATCCCGATGGCGGCCATGTACACGTTTTTCCGGGTGCGCAAACTGCGTAGCGAGGAGCGGTTGGCGGCGATCGCGCGCGGCATGGAAGTGCCGATGCAAGCCGAACTCTCGGAAGGGGCACGTTCGCGTCGCGCGGGGATTCTGCTGGTGGCCGGGGCGATCGGCTATATCGTGACCTTCGTTCTTATCGGACGCGTGGAGCCGGATGCGATGATCGCGGCCACGTTCGGCGTGATTCCGCTGGCCATAGGAGTCGGCTTCTTTGTCGATCACGCGCTGATTCGGCGGGATGCGAAGGCGCTCTGAAGAACGGCGTTGGGCACGGCATTGGTTGCGATCTCATAGATCTCGGGACGCGGATGGGAAACGAATACCTCAGGGCTGAAGCCCGCATCCAGGGCACTTGGACGGCACGGCTCGAAGCCGTGCCCTTCCCGAACCCATTGATCAGATGAGTTCTAGCCGGTGAGGAACCTGAGTTGAGCGTCTGCCAGGGGAACGACGCTCAGCCGTCCTTGGCGCACCAGCGGAGAATCGGCAAAGAGCTTATTCGCTTTCACCTCGGCCAGCGTGACCGGATTGGCGATCGGCTTGCCGACTTTGATCTTTACCTGGGGATTTTTGGCGTCGCTGGCATCGACCGACACCACGGTGGCAGTTCCCACGGCGCTCTTTTCGTCTCTGGTGTGATAGATGACCAACTGGTCGCCCGGCTTCATCGCGCGCAGGTTTTTGAGCGCGACGGGATTGGTGACTCCATCCCAGATGGTCGTGTTTTCGCGCTGCAGATCGGCGAAGGAATAAACGGTGGGCTCGGTCTTGAGAAGATAGTTCATGAGCAAGATTCTACTCGACACCCAATTCTTGCGGAGGACCTAAAATACGAAGGGCACAAGCGCCTTAACGCGAGCCTTGTACGCGGGATATTCTTCTGGAAAGCGGCTCAGGAGCAGACCTTCCTCCTGCTTTAGTTTTATCCAAAAGCCAATCAGGAACAGCAACAGCCCTGCGTACGCGACAAGCGTGCCCGACGCAACGGCTGTTCCCAGACCCATGAGCAGATGGCTGGTATAAATTGGGTGACGCACGAAGCGATAGGGTCCCCGCTCCACAAGTTCGTGACCCTGCTTGAGCTCGACATCCCGGCTCCAGTTGTCCGCTAGCATTTTGCGGGACCAGATGGCGGCGCAGAGCCCGAGCGCGCAAATCGTAACGCCCAGCCATTCCGCAGTCGCTGTATGCGCTATTACCACCCTGCCAAAGGGATGCGCTGCCGCCACACCAAACAGGATGTAGCCCAGCCAAAGCGGCATTCTCGCCAGCCTGCCGGCGCTGCTCTGCAGTTCCGCCGCCGGCTTAATGGAGCGCGCGCTGACGTTCCAATAGACTACGAGGACGATCCAGCAGGCGACGATCGATAGTCCGGGAACCTTGAGTCGGATCATACCGCCGGAGTGTGCAACCTAACAATTCGCTCTTGACACGATAATTCGCGGGCAAGACACTCGTGCCCGGCTACTGCTCCTCATCGTCTCCGATCGGCTGCCCCGGCGGGGCTGCGACGTCGCTTGCCGGCACAAACTTCTCCGGATCTTTCTCGAAGGCCTCGATGCGCGCGATGGCTGCGGTCCGCACGGCCTTTTCTTCGGAAGTTTCTGACACCTTTGCAGACAACCAGGACCGAAGAGACAATGCTTCGGCGCGAGCCTGAGCACGAGCATCCGGGGAAGCACTCGGGTTTGCCGCCAGCGCCAGCAGATGCTCCACCGCTGAAGCTTCGGTGACGCGCTGCGTCTCGGCCCCCAATCCGGCGGCGCGCGGGGCTTTCCACGTAGCCTGGAAAACAGCTTCGATGACCTGATTGAGACCGGGATTGGCTGCGCTCCGCGCATGATATTCGACCAGCCGCGAGGCGCGCTGGGGATCAAAGAGCAGCGTGAGGGTGAGACCGGCGGCGGACGCAGCCGCGCCGGTCGGATCAAAGGTGAGGCCGGTGTGTCCGTCGAACGATTCGCGGGTTCGGGGATGGCCGAAAGCGCGGGGAGGCAGAATCCGCAGAAGGGATTCGGGGAGGGTCAGAGTCTCAGGGGAGAGCGTCTTGAGTACAGCGCCGAGCGCCTTTTGCTGGTTTGCCGGATCCACGATTTTCGCTGCCAGCTCGCCGTCGCCACGGAGCGCGTAGCGATAGTCGAGGCCTCCGATTTCTTTGGCTGCAGCCTCGGTCTGATAACGATGCAACAAATAAAGAGGAACGAGGGTGTCTTCCAGTTCGGACAAGGGCCTGTCCGGCTGAATGGCGTCTTCGCCGAAACGCGCCAGGGCTGCGGCTCGTACCTTGAGGATGCGATTGAGTTCCGCCGCCGAGTCCGGGCCGCTATCCCAGAGGTGGGCATGAGGATGGGCGCTGCCAAGCGGCCGCGCATCCTCGTCAGTGATGAAATAAAGACCACTGGCCTGGGCAGTGTTCAGGATACTGCCGAGGGCTGCGCGCTCGTCGGTGCCAGTGTTGAATTGCGAGTAGCCGTATTGGATCGACACCTTATCCCACGCACCAATCCCAGTGGCGTAAGCGTGTGAGAGGTCGGGCCTGCCGCTGGCATCGAGTGTGATCCAGGGATGGGGATAGTCCATGACAGAGGTGCCCGGAGCGATCGAACTGGCGGCGAAGTTGTGTGCCAAGCCTAAGGTATGACCGACTTCATGGGCGGAGAGTTGCCGAAGCCGGGCCAGCACCATCTCGCGCATCTCCGGTGAGATGGACTTGCCTTTTTCGTAAGGCGCTAACAGCGCTTCAGCGATCATGTAGTCTTGGCGGCCACGCAGGGAGCCTAGAGTCACGCGGCCTTGAATAATTTCGCCGGTGCGAGGATCGGATACCGTGGTTCCCATCGACCAGCCGCGGGTCGAGCGATGTACCCACTGGATGACGTTGTAGCGTACGTCCATGGGATCGGCCCCCGGCGGCAGCAGTTCGACGCGAAACGCGTTGTTGAAGCCGGCAGCCTCGAAAGCCTGGTTCCACCAGCTTGCGCCTTCGACGAGCGCGCTGCGAATCGGTTCCGGTGCTCCCGTGTCGACGTAATAGACGATGGGTTTTACCGGCTCGCTCATTGCTGCGCTTGGGTCCTTCTTGATCAGGCGATGCCGCTGAATAAGGCGCACATCCAGAGCCGAGCCGAGTGAGGCAGAATAATCCCGGAAGTGGGTATCGAAGAAGCCGGAGCGAGGATCGAAAGCGCGCGGCTGGTAGCCATCATCGGGCAATTGCACGAACGAGTAATGCTCGCGCAGCGTGACCGCATGGGCATCCGGAGTTACGGTGGCCACAAGCGAGTGTTCGGCCGGATGTTCGGTGGTGAAAGTCAGTATCGATTCGAACTCCGTGTTGAGCGGAAAGTTCTTCGTGTTTTCGAGGGCGAACGCACTGCGATCTTTGTCCAGCTTGTAGGCACCCTGCTTGGTGTCGACAAGCTGTTCCCCGGCTCCAAAAGAGTCCTGCAGAAGAAAGTCAGTGGCGTCGATGAGCACAGCGCCATCTTCTTCCGCTTCGATCTTGAAGCCGGCGAGAACGGACTCGGCAAAAGACTGCTTGACGGCCAGGTTCTCCATGGGATCGGTGGAGGACGAACGGTATTGCAGATTCGGAGCGATCAGCAAGACGCGGGGACCGACGCGGGTGAAGTGTACGATCCGTTCCTCGCCCAACCTGCCGCGGTCCAGACCGATGTCATTCGATCCCAGCCCGTAAGGCAGGGAAACCACCAACAGGAAATCCTGATCGAACTTGCGAATCTCGAGAAAAAGTCTTCCGGTCCTGGCGTCCCATGCGGTTGGAAACAGACCGTCCGCCGCCTTCATGCCGGCGATGCGATCGTGGATGGTCGGAGTGGATTCTGGACTTGCGGCGGAAGCTGGATTCGCCGAAGAAGAAAGAACGGACGAGAGCAGTACACAGGCCGTCACGAAGAAAAGGGTGCGGCGGATGGGCATGGTCACCTCCAGGCAAGGCCGGAGTACGACACTAACATTTCCTTCCACAGGGCTGCCAGAAAATTTCCGCCTGCGTGGAGCGCTCCCATTAGAAACAATCGCAAGCCGGCTACTGCGGCTTGGCGTTGGGATCAGGAGGCGGCGGAGCCTTGTCGTCTTTCTTCTCGTTTTTTTGTTCCTCGGGATGTTCCTGATAAATGGAGTACTGGCCTTGCGGACGCTTCAGTTTGATGGTCAAGTCGAACTTGGCCTTGTCGATCTCGTAGTCTTCGCCAAAAGTCTGGAATCCGGACGCGAGCACTTGCACGCGCAGTGTACCGTAGGGGACGCCCTCAAAACTGGTCTTGCCCTCGGAGTCGGTTTTGAGTTCGAGTCCGCCGCGGCTCTGCTTGCCGTGGGAGTTTACCGGGTGCATGATGACGGCGGCGTTGCGAACCGGTTTGCCGTTGTCGTCTTTAAGAACGAGAAAATTCAGGATCGCGGTAGGTTCTTCGGCCTCGTCTTTCTGTGCGACGGCTGTGCCGAGAAGCGCGCAGGTCAATAGCAGGCCGGCGAGCGTCCAAATCTCTATTCTCATCCTCTTCCTGACCGATTTCATATATGTCGACATTCTAGCCAGTGCAACTGGCGCGGGAAAGGGCGAAGTACAGTTGTCCGCAGGTTTAAGGCGCTCCATTGGCCCGGCTTTCGCGCTCCGCTCTTCTGGTCTGGGTTGGAAGTTGCACCAAGTCACTGGCGACCCGGGCGGTGTTGTGGCGGGCCACGCCCGCTTCTTCGAGGTAGTCTCCCAGAACAGGGATCACACCGAGCGCTTCGATGGCTTCGAGATCGGCAGCGATCTGGCATGCACCTTCAAGCGCGTATTTGGCTCTGAGTTCCTTAGAAACCGGCGTGCGATTGATCAGCGCGTAGTCGAAGATCTGCTGGCGGGCGTGGGAATTGAGAGCGCGGATGTGGTCGGCGGCGGTGAGGCCCAGACTCTCATTCGCCTGAGTCATCAGATTGCAGATGTAAACCTTTGTGGCCGGCGACTGAACGATGGCATCGGCGATGCCGTGCACCAGCAGGTTCGGGATGAGGCTCGTGAACAGTGAGCCGGGACCGATGCTGATGATATCGGCGCGGGCAATGGCGTCGAGCGTCTGCGGCATGGGATCGACGTTCGGCGGAACGAGGAAGAGCTCCTGAATGCGTTCCTTGCTGGCAGTGATCTTGGTTTCCCCACGAACGCGGGTACCGTCTTCCATCAGCGCTTCGAGTTCGATATTGGATGTGGTGGCGGGATAAATGTGGCCGCGGGTGACCAGAATCTCTGAAGACAGGCGCACCGCTTCGGAGAAGTCGTGGGTGATTGAAGTTAGTGCGGCCAGAAAAAGATTGCCGAAGCTGTGGCCTTCGAGACCGGAGCCTTTGTCGAAGCGATGGCGGAAGAGCCGGGAGAGCAGAGCTTCATCCTCGCTGAGAGCGACGATACAGTTGCGGATATCGCCGGGAGGAAGCATGTTGAGTTCTTTGCGCAGGCGGCCGCTGGAGCCACCGTCGTCGCTGACGGTGACAACGGCGCAAAGGTCTCGAATGACAGGTGTACCGGGCGGAGCCACCGCCAACTCTGCCGGGGAGAGAGCGAAACGCTTCAGTCCTTTGAGCAGAGTAGAGAGGCCGGTGCCGCCGCCGATAGCGACAGCGCGGAGGCCACGCTCGCGCGTGGCCTTTTCCAGGGTCAGGAGATCAGCGATTCTGGTTTCCATCTGAGGATCGGGTGTGCCGATCTAGTTCGCGTCGATCTAATTTGCGCCAATCAGTTTGCGCCGATCAAGTTTGCCTCGACCAAGTTTGCCTCGATCAGAACGATTCGTCTTCCCGGAAAGAGCTTTCCGGCGAAGCAAGGTCGGCAGCAGGATCCGGGTACAACAGCTCGGTAAAGCGGGGGTCTTCAGCCAGGTTGTGGAAATCGGAATCGTTGCGCGCCTGGTAACGCAGGCCGGAATTCAGATGCAGAGCCTCGTCCAGATGCTTGAGAGCGTCCTCCACGTGGCCCGTAAGACAATCGAGCGCAGCCAGACCGTAGATGACGAAATCCGTCTTGGGCGCCTGCTTCAACACCTTCTCGATGTGCTCGCGGGCGGTCACGTAGTCTCCGACGTTCATGAGAGAAACGGCGTAGTCGTAGTGTTCCTCCACGCTCTTGAACTGCTGGGAGGTCGAGCGCTCGAGATGCTGGTTGCAAATGCTGAGATGGACCGAAGCCCGATCGGTGAGTTCCTTGCTGGGCCCGGCCAGCACCTTTTGGAACAGAGGTTTCGCCTTCTCGAATTTGTGTTCCTGCAAAGCCCGCAGCCCGGCCTCATAGTTCTGCAAGGCCTGGGTGATGCGCGGGTCGTCCGCAATGGATGACTTCTTTGGGGTAGCCTTTTGAGCCATATGGAGAATTTTTCCTGTGCTCGTTGTGATAGGGACTCCTTAGCTTGCGAAAATCGAAGAGCCGCCACTCAAGTATCACTCAAAGGGCGGGTATTGGGCAATTGGGCGACATCCAGTACCTGGTACCGAGTCGCTAGTACCGAGCAAGATTTGCGACCCATCAGCACTCGACGATCCAGCCCGCGGACCACCGGGCGCTCGCGAATCCCGCTTCAAGAATTGCAGTAGCGCGCCGCAGAAAGACTCGATCAACATTCCAAATTGGGAAGCGATCGCAAGAATAGGCCCATCTGGTGTGACTGAAATCCTTCTGCTCATGCTGCGCGAGAGTTAGTTTGCGAAATAGAGGCAAGCAATCGCGGAAGTTGTGACGCCGGGAGAAGAAGGATGAAGGTCATGCGTAGATACAACAATTCGAGGATCTGGTTTCCAGTATTCCTGCTACTCATTCTTGCCACAGGATGCTGCAGTCCCGGCACCAACCCAGATTTAACCCCGCCCACCGCGAGTTCCGTGACTCCCCTCGGTGGCGCGACCTTCGCCTGTCCAAGCGGAACAGTTACGGCCACCTTCAGCGTCGCGATGCCCCCCCGACCATCAATGGCGCAACCTTCACCTTGACGGGGCCGGGCACTACTCCTGTGACGGGGTAGTGACGTACGATTCGGCAAACAACAGTGCGATCTTTACGCCGTCAAGCACCCTGGCGCTGAGCACCCTCTATACGGCGACGATTACAACCGCCGCCACAGACGTGTATGGCGTTACGCTCGCGAGTAACTTGATATGGACATTCACGACAAACAGCGCGCCATGCATTGCGCCCGCGGTGAGTTCGGAACTTCCCGCCAACGGTGCCGGCGGCGTCTGTCCGAGCACGGTAGTGACTGCGACCTTCAGCGAAGCGATGAATCCTGCCACGATCAATGCCACAACCTTTACCGTGACCGGACCGGGCACTACCTCAGTGACTGGAGCAGTCAGCTACGCTGGATCAACCGCAGCGTTCACGCCGTCCAGCGCGCTCGCACTGAATACGGACTATACCGCCACGATTACGACAGGTGCCCAAGACGTGTCCGGCGATGCGTTGGCGGGTAACTTCTCATGGAGCTTCACTATATAAGTACCGTGGCGTGCGCCCCGGCTACTGTGACTGCTGTATCGCCTGTTGCGGGCTAACCCGGCATCTGCCCCAACGCCTTATTGACCGCCACTTTCAGCGAGGCGATGCAGTCTTCCACGATCAATACCACAACCTTTACCTTGGCGGGCCCGGGTACTACGGCCGTGACTGGAAAAGTCTCCTACGATCCGTCCAGCAACACCGCGACGTTCGCGCCAACGAATCCGCTTGCGCTGGACACCCCCTATACCGCGACCATTACTACGGGCGCCCAGGATCTCTCTGGCAATCCACCGGCAGCTAATTATGTCTGGACATTCACCACATCAGCGACGGCGTGCCAGGCCACGGTGCCGCTCGGATCGACCTGCGCTTTCGGAGGCCTGAGCGGCTCCACGCTTACCAACGGCGGAGACTCCATCGATACAGGCGAGGTTGCGTGTGGCCGGGGGCTTCGATTACCGGGGTTTCCCCCGGGCACGGCGACCGGGTTCGACGCGGGCAATGCCGCGGCCGACATAGCCGAGAGCGACCTAACCACGGCGTACAACTACGCCGCACAGGCACCCGGAGGAGCTGTCCTCCCCGCAGATATAGGAGGGGAGACACTTGCCCCAGGCGTATATAAGACGACGAGCGCCCAGCCCTCGCTGGGAATAACGGGGACCCTTACGCTCAGCGCCAATGGTACCTACATCTTCCAGATCGTGTCGACACTGACGACGGCTGCTAACAACAGCGATGTCGTTCTCAGTGGAGGCGCGTTGCCTCAAGACGTGTTCTGGCAGGTCGGAAGTTCGACGACGCTTGGAACTACCACAACATTTGCAGGAACCATTATGGCTCAGGCGTCTGTCTCGCTTGACACCGGCGCGACGCTGGATGGCGGAGCGCTGGCCCGGACCGGCGGAGTCCCACTGCTGGACGATCAGGTGAATGTACCTCCCTGTCCAGGTCCATGAGGTGTTCGGTATTGACAGGGTGGAAAAAGCAGGATGTCACGTTATTAGAAGTCCGGAGGAATTGGCGGATGTCATCTCACTCTTATAACTCTTGCAGCCGCGTTGCAGTTCTGCTGTTGGCTGTGGTTGCCGTCCTCGGGTGCCTGGGCACGTTCGCAGCAGCGCAGCAAAGCCGAAGGCTCAGCAGTGAGCCGCGCCGAAGGCGAAATAAAAGAGGCCGGCCCAGTGCATCCATTGGCCGGCCTCCCTTGTTCGTCGGCAACTTGATCCTGCCGCGTCATGCTCAGCAACCTCGGACTCCGTATTATGGGACTCCCTATTAATTGATAGCCGCAGCCGATTCCAAATCGATCGACTTCCAGTCACCCCTGATGATCCCGGCACGAATCTGCACAGCAGTCTTGCCTTTCTTGTGCTGCTCATAAGAGTAGTAGAGCTCTTTCAGGCAGGTGGAGCATCGGGCTCCGTGTGTGTTCTCAAAACAGCTGTGCAGGCTGTTGTGGCCCATGCGGTCGCAATAGCAGTAGCAGGGCTGCTGGTGGAGCACCGTCGGAATCCTCGCCGCCAACTCGTAGGCATGCGTCTGATAGGCATGCTGCGCGTCGGCTCCCCAGAGATCAGCTTTGGTAAGGACGGCCGGGAGTATGGTGCCCTTAGGCGGCGGCCCCGCGTTATAGGCTGGGATGCCGCCTTCTTCTTGCTGAGCGGGCCATTGCGCTGAGACGGTCAGGGTCACCGTTAACAAAAAAATCAGGGTTAGGGCGCGGTGGGCGTATTTATTGTGAAGCAGGCGGCTCGGCGTCATGCACGTCTCCTCGATGAGGTATTTTAACCTGCTTTCGACCTGACTGTGAGGATGGGCCGGTTTGTACAACCACTGCTGGGTCGACCCGATCTGTATACAATAGAAGTGCGCATGCCCGATAGGCCAAACGCCGAAGCAGGGACCGAGCCGAACTCTGGAGCGCGTCTCCGCCCCGCTTTAGGAGTCTGGTTGCGCGACCTGTTTCTCTCGCTCGCGATTTCGGCTTTCATCATCGTGTTCATTTACCAGCCGGTGAAGGTCGAAGGCACGAGCATGATGCCATCGCTCGAGGACCAGGAGCGAATCTTCGTTAACAAGTTCGTCTATCGTCTGGAGCCGATTTCGCGGGGGGATATTGTGGTGTTTCGTTATCCGAGGGATCCCTCCAAGAGCTACATCAAGCGCGTAATCGGCGCGGCCGGCGACCGCATCCGCATCGATGGCGGGCAGGTGTACGTGAACGGTGAGGCGCTGGATGAGGATTACGTTCCGCCCGCTTATGCCGACTCGCGGTCGTATCCGGAGACGGTTGTGCCCCCGGATTCCTACTTCGTTCTGGGGGATCACCGGTCGATGTCGAACGACAGCCGGGATTTCGGCCCGGTTAACCAGAGCTACATTTATGGCAAGGCCGTGTTTGGCTATTGGCCGATGGATAAACTGGGTAGGGTGCGCTAGGCCGGTAGTTGGATTTATCTTGAGCGGTTTCCCCTCTGCCCAGCCGAGAGTCGACGAGATTTCCACATTGACAGCGCTTTACCTGCTTGGCCGCAGAAACAATCCCTGATAAAATCTCTAAAATCCACTCACCGGAGCGAGAATGCAAGCTATCCTTGCGCTGGAAGACGGGCGAGTCTTCCGAGGCAAAGGCTACGGCGCCAAAGGCGAATGCTACGGCGAAG